>ERZ1673782.10-NODE-10-length-162818-cov-20.163434_pt1 | contig 162818 bp, 154 predicted proteins | sample MGYA00580134_ERZ1673782 | MGnify/ENA primary metagenome ERZ1673782 (study PRJEB41219, sample SAMN04549594) | soil metagenome | isolation source: soil | place: USA: Texas, Big Bend National Park | collected 2009-03-17 ...
GGACAGGCAGCATAGGTGTTTTTTCTAAGTCTCATTTTAACGGGTCAGTTCAAAAGATGTGTGCCGGGTTTTTTGTCTAAAGAAATGAAAGATAAAAAAACAGCCCTGTTTTAAACAGAGCTGTTTTTTGCAAAGGTCAGCTGACGTTCTTTAATTTGTCCTCCGGCAAAGCGATAAAAAATGTCACAATGTAACCGATCACTGCGCCGATAACAGCCGGAACGACCCAGCCGACACCCATGCTGAACAGCGGGATGTTCGCTTTTAAGATATCGTTAACCGGCCCCAGCGGGATTTTCGCCGCGTTTAATCCGTCGATGATGCTCAGAATTCCTGTCGGGATAAGGGCGCCGATATAGACCTCGCGCCGTTCATTAAACAGCTTATCAATGAATGAGAGCAAAACGACGACGATCGCAAGCGGATAAATCGCAGACAGAATCGGTACTGAAAACGAGATGATTTCTGTCAGTCCGAAATTGGCAATCACAAGGCTGAAAAGCGTCACAATGATGACAACTGCTTTGTAAGAGAGCTTCGGAATCAGATTTGAAAAATACTCTCCGCAAGAAGAAACAAGTCCTACGCTTGTCGTCAGGCAGGCGAACAAGATCGCGATGCCGAGCACGGCATTTCCAAGCGAGCCGAACAAATATGCGGAAGCTTTGGACAATATTTCGCCGCCGTTGTCGAGCGAACCGACGGTTTCAACGCTTGTCGCCCCTAAATAAGCGAGTGAAACGTAAACGAGTCCGAGACCGACTGCAGCGACTATCCCCGCTTTGATGCATGAAGCGGCGATTGACTTTGGATTTGTGACTCCGCGGTCTTTAATTGCCGTAATGACGACAATTCCAAAAACAATTGAAGCGATCGCATCCATCGTTTTATACCCTTCTAAAAATCCGACAAACAGCGGTGCGGATTGGTAAGCCTCTGTCACAGACCCGATGCTGCCCATCGGGGTGATAAACGCTTTGATGACTAAGATTGCGATTACAGTCAATAATATCGGTGTTAAAATTTTACCGATGCGGTCAACAAGCTTGCTTGGGTTTAACGCCAAGAAATAAGTGATCCCGAAAAAGATCAGGGTAAAGATGAACAGATAAAGACTTGACGAATGTTTTCCTAAAAACGGCTCAACCGCTATGACGTATGAAACGTTTCCCGTCCTCGGAATGGCAAATAAAGGTCCGATCGTTAAATAAATGCTGACGATTAATATCGTGCCGAAGACCGGGTGGGCTTTGTCAGCTAGGCCTTTTGCACTCCCTTTTAAAGCAACCGCGATGACGCCGAGCAGAGGAAGACCAACGCCCGTCAGCAAGAATCCGATGATAGCCGGCCAAATATTCTCTCCGGCAGCTTGACCAAGCTGGGGAGGAAAAATCATATTTCCCGCTCCGAAAAAGAGGGCGAACAGCATAAGCCCAATCGCCGTCGTTTCCTTAGCGGATAGTGAAGTTTTCATTAAAAAGAACCTCCTGGCATTTTGTTTAAATTTTCTGTCAATTTATTTTCGTGATATAATATGACAAAAGTCCAAAGACTATTATATTTTAAAAATCAGAGAAGTCAAACATTTATTTTTAATTTTCAATTACAAGTTGATATGATAACATATACAGTCATGAAAAAGAACGTTCATTTTAAAGGAGTAGATCATGATTTATCTTGATAATAGTTCAACAACAAAACCATATCCTGAATTATTACAAATTTATGAACAAGTAAATCAGCGCTTCTTCGGCAACCCGTCGTCTCTGCACCGCCACGGCGTTGAAGCGGATCAATTGCTTTCTGAAGCGCGGAAACAGATTAAATCGGCGCTTTCGCTAAAAAATCATGATATCGTGTTTACGTCCGGCGCTTCAGAAGCCAATAACATGGCGCTTAAAGGCATTGCTTTGGCACATGCGCAAAAAGGAAAGCATATCATTGCTTCCTCCATTGAACACCCGTCTGTGACGGAATCCTTGGAGCAGCTGAAGACGGCCTTCGGCTTTGAGGTTACATATCTTCCTGTCGACGGCCATGGCTTTGTTTCTCTTGAAGACTTGAAACAAGCGCTCCGCAAAGACACGATTCTTGTAAGCATCATGCACGTCAACAATGAAACAGGCGTCATCCAGCCTCTGGAAGAAATCGGGAAAATCGTAAAAGAAAACACAAGGGCATACTTTCACGTTGATCATGTTCAGGGCATCAACAAGGTTCCGCTGGACATCTCCGGGGCAGCCATTGACCTTTGTACAATCTCGGGTCACAAATTTCACGGCTTAAAGGGAACAGGAGCCCTCATTCTAAACGAACGGATCTCGCTTTTTCCTTTGATTTCCGGAGGAGAACAGCAGAACAACAGGCGTGCTGGAACTGAAAATACCGCCGGCGCCGTTACACTTGCAAAAGCGATCAATTTGTCAAAACAGGATTATAACCATTATATAGAAGAAATAAAGGCGGCAAAATCAGCTTTTATCAAGGAGCTAAAAGAGCTGAAAGGTGTTATATTAAATACGCCGGAAGAAAACAGCGCGCCGCATATCATCAATTTTTCCGTTCCGGGATTGAAGGCTGAGGTCCTTTTGCATATGCTAGAGGAGCGGGATATTTTCGTATCGACGACATCAGCATGCTCTTCAAAACAGCATAAGCCGAGCAAGGTGCTTTTAGAAATGGGAAAAGGTGAAGGTGCGGCCTCAAGCAGCATCAGAATCAGCATGACGTACCGGGATAATCATGAGATTGTCGGCCCGTTTATGACGGCCTTAAAAGAAAGTTTACACAAACTAAAAGGAATTATGAGGTAGAGGCACAATGAATGAGGACTACATTTTAATCAGATTTGGCGAAATTTCAACAAAAGGAAAGAATAGAAAGCTTTTTGTCGATCGCCTGAAAAGAAATATCAAAATGGTCTTGCGCGATTTCCGCAACGTCCGTTATGAATCAACACGCGACAGAATGACTCTCGTATTAAACGGAGAAGACGCTGAAGCTGTAATGGCTCGTCTGAAACACGTTTTCGGCATCCAATCGTTCAGTCTTGCCGTGAAGTGCCGGACAGATCTGGAAAGCATTAAAGAGACGGCACTCGCTTCTGTTCAAGAACAATACAAGCCCGGGGATACCTTTAAAGTATCGACGAAAAGGGCTTATAAGCAGTTTGAATTAAATACAAATGAGATGAATGCCGAGATCGGAGGACACATTTTGCGCAACACCGACGATCTTACCGTTGACGTCCACTCCCCGGACATCCATTTGCGTATCGAAATTCGGGAAGATGCCACGTATTTGACATTCCGGGATGAAAAAGGTGCGGGCGGACTGCCGGTCGGAAGCGGAGGAAAAGCGATGCTTATGATATCCGGCGGAATCGACAGCCCTGTTGCCGGGTTCTATGCCATGAAGCGCGGACTTGAGATCGAAGCCGTTCACTTTTTCAGCCCGCCATATACAAGCGAGCGGGCCAAGCAAAAAGTGATCGATCTTACTAAGCGGCTTACGGCTTTTGGCGGAGACATCAAGCTTCATATCGTTCCGTTTACAAAAACTCAAGAGCTCATTCAAAAGCAGATTCCCGAGAACTATTCCATGACGGCGACCAGAAGGCTGATGCTCCAGATCGCCGACAAACTGCGCGAACGCCATAACGCGCTTGCGATCTTTACAGGGGAAAGCCTCGGCCAGGTGGCAAGCCAGACGCTTGAAAGCATGTATGCCATCAACGCGGTCACGAGCACGCCGGTTTTGCGCCCTTTAATCGGCATGGATAAGACGGAAATCATCGAAAAAGCGAAGGAAATCGATACGTACGATATCAGCATACGTCCGTACGAAGACTGCTGCACGATCTTTACGCCTTCTGCGCCGAAAACGCGTCCGAAAAAAGAGAAAATCGAACACTTTGAAAGCTACACAGATTTCGAACCGCTTATCAACGAAGCTGTGGAAAACACGGAAACGATTGTTTTGAGCAGCAAAGCGGAAACGAAAGATCAATTTGCGGATTTTTTCTAAAGGAATATTCAATCAAACATCTTTGTCTGTTTTTGCATACAATTACCAAACATTCTTTGTATGAAGTCATGTGTTTTTACACAATCTATACTCACAAGGAGGTGAGAACACATGGCTCAAAACAACAGACAAAGCAGTTCTAACCAACTATTGGTTCCTGGTGCTGCTCAAGCTATCGACCAAATGAAATTCGAAATCGCTTCTGAATTTGGCGTTAACCTTGGAGCAGAAACTACTTCTCGTGCAAACGGTTCAGTTGGAGGAGAAATCACTAAGCGTTTAGTTTCTTTCGCTCAACAGCAAATGGGTGGAACACAACAATAATTAAAATTAAAAAGCAATGGATAATGGGTGGGGTTTAATCCCCACTCTTTTTTATGTTCTGCAAAATAGGCATTTCGGAATACAATTGTATGAAAGGATTATGTATAATAAAAAGATGGCACAAGACAAGGAGATGGAAGGGTTGAGAAGAGAAGATTTGATTGCGCCGGAGAAGTATAATGCGGTTGATGAAATTGAAAAATTTAAATCTTCCCGCGATAAGACCGCATTGATCTGGGAAGATGAATCAGGGCGTCAAGTGTCATGGTCCTATGAAAAATTGATTGAAAAGGCTTACAAAATCGGCAGCATATTGACCCGTTCTGGACTGAAAAAAGGTGACAAGCTTATCGTGATGATGCCGCGGATACCGGAAACGTATGCCGTGTACATGGCCATTTTAAAAGCTGGAATGGTGGTCATCCCATGTTCCGAAATGCTTCGGGCGAAAGACTTGGATTACAGGATCAAGCATGCAGGCGTCAAAGGAGCAGTCGTATATTCAGCATTTCTTGATGCTTTTCTAGATGTTCGTTCAAAAGAGGCACTGTCGTTATTTGCCGTCGGAGAAAGCAGCGAAGGGTGGATCAATCTGCTCGAAAAAATGAATCAGGCCATTGCAACGGATTTTCAAGCGGCGGATACCTCTCGCGATGACATCGCATTTTTATCTTACACATCCGGCACGACCGGTCAGCCAAAAGGGGTTGTACATACACACGGCTGGGCTTATGCTCACTTAAGAACGACAGCTTCCGCATGGCTTGACATTTCGGAAGGGGATCTCGTCTGGGCGACAGCAGGGCCGGGCTGGCAAAAATGGGTATGGAGCCCGTTTTTAGCAGTGCTCGGTAGCGGTGCAACCGGCTTTATCTATCATGGAAAATTCACGCCGGAAACGTATTTGCGGCTGATTGAGCGCCATCAAGTCAATGTGCTGTGCTGTACGCCGACAGAGTACCGGTTCATGGCGAAAGTCAATGATTTGTCCCGATTTGACCTGTCTTCTCTGCACAGCGCTGTTTCGGCCGGAGAGCCGTTGAACAGGGAAGTCATCGATACATTTAAAAAGCATTTTCATATTGCTGTGCGGGACGGATACGGACAAACGGAGAGCACGCTGTTGGTGGGGATTTTAAAAGGTATGAAAATCAAGCCTGGAAGCATGGGAAAACCGACGCCTGGAAACTTGGTTGATATTATTGACGGGAATGGAAAGAGCTGTCCCCCGGGCGAAACAGGCGATATTGCCGTTCACTTAAGCACGCCGGCTCTTTTTAAAGAATATTACAAAGATCAAGAACGAACGCTCCGACAAAGAAGAGGGGATTACTTTATAACAGGGGATAAGGCGCGAAAGGATGAAGACGGCTATTTTTGGTTTGAAAGCCGCAATGACGATGTGATCATCAGCTCAGGATATACAATCGGCCCGTTTGAAGTTGAAGATGCGCTGATCAAGCATCCTGAGGTCAAAGAATGTGCTGTTGTGGCAAGCCCTGATGAAATCAGGGGATCGATCGTGAAAGCATACGTTGTCTTAAAGGACCCATCCCGCGGAAATGAACACCTGACAAAGGAATTACAAGACCATGTAAAAGCCATGACGGCCCCTTATAAATACCCCCGGGAGATAGAATTCATCGAAGAACTGCCGAAAACGCCTTCGGCGAAAATCAAGCGCTTTGAACTAAGACAACGGGAAATCGCACTTAAAACGAAAGCTGAATAACCACACAAAGAGGAGGGAATATCCGTTGGGTCATGACTCACTCCGAAACATAGAGAAAGAAATCGCGCTTTTGGTCCGTCTGACGACGGCCTACAGCCCGCGCTTTGGAAGTCTGGACCGCTCGGAATATCTGCTGTTAAGCGAGCTTGATAAGCAAAGTCCTCTCGCCATCAACTCGCTGGCTGAAACCTTAATGCTGAATCTGTCGACAGCAAGCAGACAAGTTTCAGCCTTGGAACGGAAAAAGCTCATCAGACGTTTTCCTGATCCCAACAACGGCCGGATCAGCCTTGTGGAGATGACTTCGGAGGGCATTGATGCTCTGAAAAAAGTGCAAAAGGCCCGCTATCATGTATACACGGAGGTTCTTCAAGACTGGACAACAGAAGAACTGAACACGTTGGAAACCCATTTGATCAGACTGAATCAGGATTTTAAAAAGTGGAGCAAATAAGCGGCTAAAGGCTGGTTGGTCAGACGATCATCAGCCTTTTCTTTTTCTTTCGGTTGATTTATTGCGGGAAGGATGTATAATTTAACTTGCATAATACAACTTGTAATATGAAATATATAACTAAAGGAGGAGCGCTTATGAGTCAATCTGATGTGGCGATCCCGAGCTCTAAAAAAATCGGCATTCCGAAGTATTTGATCATTTCGGTTTTAACGATACTGGCCATTGGGCCGCAATATTTTCTTAATCTTTCCTATACGCTCAGTCAAGTCGTCATTCAAAACGGACTTCATTTGTCACCGGACGATATGCGGATTCCGTCCATTTTGACAAATCTTGCTTTTGCTCTCGGTGTTCCGCTTGGACGTATATTTTCAAGGAGGTTCGGCATTCGGAACAGCTACCTGACACTCATCACCTTATTTTTATGCGGCTCGCTGATCGACGCATTTTCAGCAGGCTTGTTTTCGCTTCTTATCGGAAGGGTGATACAAGGATTATGCTCCGGAATGTTATTTTTGACGATTCTTCCTGTCAAATTGATTTCGTTTCCGAACAAGGTCCGCAATTTGTTTTTGTTTTTCGTCATTAGCGGATTGTTCGGCGCTTCTGCCATCGGAGCGGTTTTTGGTTCCCTGTCACTCAGCGCGGATGCATGGCGCTGGGTGTTTATATTAAATATTTGTTCGCCTGTCCTTTGCCTTGTGATCGGCTTCTTTTCTTTGCCGAAACAAGCAGCGGATGAGCGGGAGCATCATTCGATTGATAAGACGGGCGTTTTTATGCTCTCATTGCTCATGGTTGTTTTGACGGTGCCGCTTATCAATTTGCAGAAGACGGGTGTTCATTCTTTTTATGTGTGGCCGTTCTTTTTGGCCGGATTCATCATTTTGGCGTTGTTTGTCATTACAGACTTGCGCGCCCGGGAACCTCTTGTGCCGTTTCGTTCACTGTGGTCCGCAAAAGCTGTTTCCGGGACAGTCATGGCCGTTGCTTCACACATTGCAATCATTGTTTCCCTTGCCGGGATAAACGGATTTTTGGAAAACATTGCAGAGGCTTCTTTTGAAAGCATGACACGCTTTTATTTGTGTTTTTTCGCAGGGATTTTAGCTACTGCCGTGCTCAGCACGCTTTTGTATGATCATTTTGGCGCCGGATTGCTCGGCTGTATCGGCGCTTTGGAAATGATATCGTCGGTATGGAATGGAGATCGGTTCAACCCGGTGTTTCGATGGAGTCGTTATATCTTCATGCTGTTTTGCTGGGCAGCGGCGTCAGCATGGTATTGGTATCGGGAGCGCTGGGCACGGCGCTTGCCGGAGATATTCACCAAGCTTCAAAACGCTCGGTTTCGCTTCACTTTATCCGCAATTTCGCCGGTGCCTGGGCTGCACCGGTGATCGGCTGGTTTGCTTCAATGAAGAATGCGGTGCACTACGAGATGATAAGAGGACATATCAGTGAAGCTGATCCTGAAATTCAGCTGGAATTGTCAAAAATGATTCGTGATTTTGTCAGCAGCGGGCTTTCTGTTGGTGATGCGAAGAACATGGCGGCCTATACGATTGTTGCAAATGCCAGAAAAGCTTCAGCCCTTGGCGCATATCACGATTTGTTTACGATACTGCTCTGGCTAAGCATCATCATGCTTGCGGCTTCAATTGGAAAGGCAGCGACCGGAAAAGGAAGATCGCTCGTTCAGAAGCGCCTTCGCCTGCCAGACCCTTCAGCAAGTCAACAAAAGGAGATAGGATAAACATGAGTAAAGGACGTTTGATGATCATCAATATGATTGGTATTATCGCAACTTTAGCGCTTGTCGCTGTATGCGGATATTACTATTATCAAAATAAACATTATGTCACGACGGATGAAGCAAGGGTTTCCGCAAATATGACAAAAATAACGGCGCCTGCTTCCGGAAAATTAAGCGGCTGGGATGCAAAAGAAGGCGACCATATATCAGACGGCGACAACCTCGGAAAAATATCGGACGGGCAGCAGTCGGTAGCTGTCAAAGCCATTTCCGACGGAACACTGGTCAAAAATACAGCCGTCAATCATAAAATCGTAAATGCGGGGGTTGTCATCGGTCAAACTGCCGATATGGATAACATATATATTACGGCTCATATTAAAGAAACGGAATTACGCGATATCGAAAAAGACGACAAAGTGGACATCAAAGTCGACGGGGACCCTGATACAACGTTTGAAGGGAAGGTCGAAGAGATCGGATATGCGACAGATTCGGTATTTTCAATGTTTCCGGAAATGAACCAAAGCGGAGACTATACGAAAGTCACCGAGAAAGTTCAAGTCAAGATTTCGATTCAAAATCCGTCCGCCAAATTGCTTCCCGGCATGAATGCGGAAGTGAAAATTTCGTTATAGGCATTCGCAAAAAAGAGCAAGACGATCGTCTTGCTCTTTTTTAATGAAAAGGTTTTCAAAATTATAGAAATGTGCGCCTTACTTTTTCCCAGAACGAATTATCTTTTAATTTAATGGTTTTGATCATCTTGCCGGAGAGGCTGACTTCGACTTCTTTCACATTCATCGTACTGAAGGCTTCGTTATCAAGGCCGATGATCGGATAGTCGTTCCCGTCCTGGACGATTTTTAATGTCAGCTTTCGATCCGCGCTTAAAATAAACGGCGAGCCGAGGGTTCTGTATGTGTTGTTGTTCAATGAAGCGAGCTCTGTCACCTGTATGCATGGAATCAGCGGATCAACGATTGCCCCATCAACCGATTTGTTATAAGCGGTGCTTCCGGTCGGAGCGGACACGATCATTCCGTCCCCCCGGAATGTTTCAAAATGAAGATCATCTATATAGACGTCCATTACAAATGTTTTAATAATGCTTGAACGGATGGATACTTCATTTAGACATTGAAAGCTGGTCCCGTCAACGGTTACATCGATCAGAGGATATTTTCTGACCTCGATTTGCTCCGAGTTTGTCGCTTCAATCATTTTATCGGTATCATATATATTAAAATCCGCATACAAATGAGCTTTCCCCTTTTTGGCCACGCCTACGTACAGGCAGTCATCCCTGAAGTTCGTCTTTCGAACAGCCTGCAAAAATGTCCCGTCGCCGCCGATGCTTGCGATAATATTGGCTTCATTGTGATGGTGAACGACGCGAAATCCGTGTTCTTCGGCAAGCGGTTTCAGTTTTTTGCACTGCTCGTCGGTTTCTTCGCTTTTTTTGTAAAAGAAATAAATGTTTCGGCGGTCTGTCACAATCATTCTCCCCTTTGTCTGTTAAGTTTAGATTTTTCTGCCATCTAACATATATGTTAAAATGACCTGTGACCCTTAGTTTACCATGTCCAAAAACTTCTTGTATATGAAGCGGCATCATAATGAACTTTTTCTCTTCATATACGTACTAAGACATGCAGCTTTTTTATTCAAAGGAGGAGAACAGACAAAATGAATGCGAAAAGATGGATCGCACTTGTCATCGCGCTGGGCGTTTTTGCGTTATCTGCGGTGATGAGCCTTTTGCTTGCAGTATTTGACACGATGGGGAATGACGGAAAGATGCAGTTTGGCCTCAATGACACCCAGGAAGAAACGGTGCTTGAACAAGGAAACAGCTCAAGAAAAATCGCCGTTCTTGAAGTGAACGGAACGATTTCCGACAATGGCGGCGCTTCAGGCCTGTTCAGCTCTGAAGGCTACAACCACAGATCGTTTTTGCAAATGCTTGAAAAAGCAAAAGACGATTCTGCCGTAAAGGGCATTGTTCTGCGCGTCAATTCTCCGGGTGGCGGAGTATACGAGAGCGCTGAGATACATAAGAAGCTTGAAGAGATCAAAAAAGATACGAAAAAACCGATTTACGTATCAATGGGATCGATGGCTGCGTCCGGCGGCTATTACATTTCAACGCCTGCCGACAAAATCTTTGCAGCGCCTGACACGCTGACGGGTTCACTCGGGGTCATCATGGAAAGCCTTAACTACAGCAAGCTTGCAGAGAAGCTTGGATTAAAAACGGAGACGATTAAAAGCGGTGAGTTTAAAGATATCATGTCACCGACGCGCGATATGACGAAAAAAGAAAGAGAAATCATGCAGTCAATGGTCGATGACGCGTACGAAGGGTTTGTAGATGTTATTGCCGAAGGGCGCGGCATGTCCGAAAATGACGTGAAAAAAATTGCCGACGGACGTGTCTATGACGGCCGCCAGGCGAAACAGAACCATCTCATTGATGAGCTCGGCTATTATGAAGATGCGGTCAAAGCGATGAAAAAGGACCACAAAAACCTTGCCGGCGCATCTGTTGTCAGCTATGAAGAATCAGCCGGCCTTGCCTCGCTGTTTTCAATGACTGCAAATAAGATGTTTAAAAGCGAAGCTGATTTCTTAAACATTAAAGAAGCGATTTCTCAATCCGGTGCACCGAGACTCATGTATTTATATGCCAAATAGGAGGGGACCGAAAAAATGGATGTGACTTATGATGGAAAGGATCATAATGAATTATCGCCGAATGTCGGCGTTTCCAGGGAAGAATCGGCCCCGCATGTAGAGCATGCCTATGCCGGTTTTTGGATCAGGCTGTTTGCTTTTCTGCTTGACGGGGTTGTTATCGGCAGCATCAACAACTTAGCGGTTTCACCCGTTTTCAGCCTGCTGAACCTCCCTAAAGAATCAGGGTTTTTCACCTTTTCGCTTTATTCTTTTGTGACGGCGGCAGTATTTTTTGCTTACTTTGTCCTGATGACGAAGTATTTCGGACAGACGTTGGGCAAGATGGTATTCGGGCTGAAGGTCGTGTCGCTTGTCCCGGAAAAAGGGCTGACATGGGATGTGGTCCTGTTTAGGGAGTTTATCGGCCGCTATATCAACAGTTTATATATTACGTATCTCGTAGCAGCGTTTTCGCCTAAGAAACAAGGGATTCACGATTTCTTTGCGGACACTGCGGTTATCCATGAAAAACTGTATCGAAAAAAAGACTGAGAGTTTTAAACCCGGCTGAAGACTGCCGGGTTTTTTTATTCCTTTGTATCGGCGGAATTCCGGCTATGTTTATTTTTCCAGTTTTCTTCCTATAATGCTTAGTATAAGAGGAAGTGAAATCATGATTTACATATGGATTGCGGGAGTATTCATTCTTTTGGCAGCATTGATGATAATGAAAATCCGCGTAGCGATCGAGTATCTTCATACAGACGATGACGACCGGCTGACCGTCAAAGTTCGGACGGCTTTTGGCATTCTGCGCATTAAAAGGGAGATTCCGGTGATTAAAATCAACCAGGAGGATATGACCGTTGATGTGAAAGAACAGACGAATTCGGCTCTGAAAAAAGATAAAAAGAGGAGAAAAATCGGCTATCGGGAAGTGTTCGATAGTACGAAGCAAATCAAAAAATTGGTGGAACAGATCATCAATATGCAGCCGATCATCCGCCGGTTTATGAAGCGGATTCACGTCACGAAGCTCGAATGGACCTCTGTCCTCGGCTTTCCTGACGCGGCTTTAACCGGGATTGTCACAGGCGGCGCCTGGTCCCTGAAAGCCGGCACGGTGGCTCTCTTGCATCAGCTTTTTTGCTTTGACAGCCAGCCGGAATACGAGGTGATTCCAGCCTTTAACAGCCGTTCCTCCAAAACGCATCTGACATGTATATTCCATTTTCGGGTTGGACATGCTATAACCGCAGCTTTCAGAATCGTGGTGAACTGGAAAGGGAAAATGCGCGGCTTATTTAAGCTGCCAAAAAATCTGTCAGGTTCAACAAAGAATGATTCATCAGTATAGGAGGAATAGAATATGGCTGAACATCCAATTCAAGGTTTGATGAAAACCGCAATGGAAAACTTAAAAGAAATGATTGATGTCAATACCATTATCGGAGATCCTGTGGAAACACCTGACGGCAGCGTCATCCTAACCGTCTCCAGAGTGGGATTCGGCTTTGCGGCTGGCGGAAGCGAGTTCGGCGGCAATAAACCGGCCGAATCCAAAGCGAGCGATGGAGACCGCGAACGAAAAGAATCGAAGCTCCCGTTTGGCGGGGGAAGCGGAGGAGGCGTATCGATTACGCCGATTGCTTTTTTGATTGTCGGATCATCAGGCGTTAAAGTACTGCATTTGGATGAAAACACGCACGTCATCGATAAGATTTTAGACTCAGCTCCGCAAACGATCGAACGGATTCAGCATATGTTTAAGAAAAACGATAAGCAGAAGCAAAATATGAACCGTCAAAACCAGACGCCTCCTTTTTAAAAGCCCCGGCTTTCCGGCAACAGAGTCCCAGAAGTTAACTGTTCCTGCAGCAGTTAACTTTTTTTGTCTCTGCCGGACTTAAGCTTTGCAGTTTGTCCTAAACTCTTTTATAGTAGAGTCATACATAAATGAAGGAGGAATGATGATGGCTTCAATTACATTTAAGGGAAACCCGGTGACACTGGTGGGTTCAGAAGTGAAAGTCGGAGACCAGGCGCCTGATTTCACGGTTTTGTCCAATTCGCTTGAGGAAGTCACACTTCAGGACATCAAAGGCAAACCGGCGGTTATTTCGGTGATTCCGTCTATCGATACAGGTGTTTGTGACGCACAGACCCGCCGCTTTAACGAAGAAGCCGCAGGCCTCGGTTCGGTGAAAGTGTATACGATCAGCGCTGACCTGCCGTTTGCACAGGCGCGCTGGTGCGGAGCAAACGGAATTGAAAATGTGGAAACATTGTCAGATCACAGGGAGATGTCTTTTGGGGAAGCATTCGGGGTTTACATTAAAGAATTGAGATTGCTTGCCCGCGCCGTATTTGTTTTAGATGAAAACGGAAAAGTTGTCTACACTGAATACGTCAGCGAAGCGACAAACCATCCGGACTACGACAAAGCCATCGAAGCTGCCAAATCACTCGTTAAGTAAATTCAACTCATAAAAGGGCTCCAGGTGTTCATCTTGCCGGAGCTCTTTTCATGGCTTTGATTTTTTGATAAGGAGAGACATCATCATGCAAAACTATCCAGTCGAAACGATTTATGAATGGCTTGACAAAGGAGCGGAAGTCATCGCACGCGATCGGCAGATCCCTTACATAGAAGGATTGGCGGAAGCCGGAGAGGCATTCTTTACAGGTTCTGCGGACCGCGGGCTTTCCGAAGAAGCCGAACAAAAGGTGAAGGATCTGATCGGCCGTGCGCGCTTTTCAGAGTGCAGTCATGAGTCGATACGGAAAGCCTTCCAGCTTGCCATACTGAAAGGCCAGAAAGATATTCCTCATCCGAACAGGCAGATGACGCCCGATACGATCGGATTATTTATCGGATATCTTGTGAACAAATTTATGGAGCGGAAAAAAGGATTGACGCTGTTTGATCCGGCGGTCGGCACTGGAAACCTGCTGCTTGCCGTTTTGAACCAGCTGGCTGAGGAAGCGGGAAAAGCGTTCGGCTCAGAGATTGATGACGTCCTGATCAAGCTGGCCTATGTCCAGGCAAACCTGCAGGAAAAGGAAATCGAGCTTTTTAACCAGGACAGCCTGCAGCCGATTTTTATGGAACATGCCGATGCGGTCATCTGCGATCTTCCTGTCGGATATTATCCTGATGACGAAAGTGCGCGCGCTTTCGAATTAAAGGCAGATGAAGGCCACTCTTTTTCACACCATTTGTTTATTGAACAAAGCTTGACCTATACGAAACCGGGCGGCTATTTATTTTTTATGATTCCGAACCATTTGTTTGAAAGCGGTCAAAGCGAAAAGCTGCGTACCTTTTTAAAGAACAATGCGCATATTAATGCAGTGCTTCAGCTTCCGCTGTCCATTTTCAAAGATGAAGCACACGCGAAGAGCATTTTGGTTTTACAAAAGCATGGGGAACAGGCGAAAGCGCCTAAACAGGTTCTGCTCGCGCAAGTCCCGTCATTCGCCAATCAGGATGCGATGCTGAACATGACAGCCAAACTCGACAGCTGGTTCCAGGCTGAAAAAAGATAAGCAGATCAGAGAAGATATATTCTCTGATCTATTTTTATATTCAGAAAATAATAATTTCTTAGTGAAAGCGTTAACATGTCGGATCGTGACTTGAAATGCACTCTTTTGAGTGTTTAAATGAGAAAGGCAGATATTTTTTGAATTTACTAAGAACGATTTTATACATATTTTTTATGTTCCGGGTTGAACATAATGTCACCGGACTATAGGTAAAAAGGAGCGTCATTTTATGTCCAAAATTATTGCAATCAATGCTGGAAGCTCATCACTGAAATTTCAACTGTTCGAAATGCCCAGCGAAAAAGTATTGACAAAAGGCCTTGTTGAGCGAATCGGGCTGGATAACGGCATCTTCACGATTTCCGTCAACGACGAAAAAAAGACTGAAACAACAGATATTCCGGATCATTCCGTAGCTGTAAAAATGCTGCTGGATAAACTGACAAAATTCGGCATTATCAAGGATTTAAATGAAATCGACGGAATCGGTCACCGCGTCGTACACGGCGGCGAAAAGTTCAGCGACTCCGTTTTATTGACGGATGAAATGATCCATGAGATCGAAGAGATTTCAGAGCTTGCACCGCTTCATAACCCGGCCAATATTGTCGGAATTAAAGCGTTTAAAGAAGTTCTTCCGAATGTTCCTGCCGTGGCCGTTTTTGATACGGCATTCCATCAAACGATGCCGGAACAATCTTATCTGTACAGTCTGCCATATGAATATTATGAGAAATTCGGCATCCGTAAATACGGTTTCCATGGTACATCTCATAAATATGTGACTGAACGCGCGGCAGAGCTGCTTGGCCGTCCGATTGAAGAACTTCGCCTGATTTCCTGCCACCTTGGAAACGGAGCGAGCATCGCAGCTGTTGAAGGCGGCAAATCAATCGATACATCAATGGGCTTCACACCGCTTGCAGGTGTAGCGATGGGTACGCGTTCAGGTAACATCGATCCTGCGCTTATCCCGTTCATTATGGAAAAAACGGGTCAAACAGCCGACGAAGTCCTGAACACGCTCAATAAGAAGAGCGGTCTTTTAGGTATTTCTGGATTCTCAAGCGATTTGCGCGATATCGTTGAAGCAACTAAAGAAGGCAATGAACGTGCGGAAACAGCACTCGAAGTATTCGCAAGCAGAATTCATAAATACATCGGTTCTTATGCAGCGCGAATGAGCGGAGTAGACGCGATTATTTTCACTGCCGGCATCGGGGAAAACAGCGTTGAAGTCAGAGAGCGCGTTCTTCATGGTTTGGAATTCATGGGCGTCTATTGGGACCCTGCCTTGAATAACGTCCGCGGAAAAGAAGCGTTTATCAGCTACCCGCATTCGCCTGTAAAAGTCATCGTCATTCCGACGAATGAAGAAGTAATGATTGCAAGAGACGTCGTCAGACTGGCACACTAAAAATAAAAAAACAGCCTTCTCTTTTCAAGGAGGGCTGTTTTTTTATACATTTTCCCCTTTATAATGAAAAAAGACTGTATAAAGGAGGCTGTATGGCCATGAGTGTTGAAGAGCATAAAAAAGAAGCGCCGGACTGCGTCAACTGCAAAGTCATTACCGTCAGCGATACAAGAACGGAAGACACGGATAAAAGCGGCCGGCTCATGAAAGAGTTTTTAGCGGAAGCCGGTCATGAGATCGTTTCCTATGAGATTGTAAAGGACGAAAAGGAAATAATTCAAAAAGCTGTGCTGAAAGGCTGTCTCGACGACCGGATCGATGCCGTCCTATTAAACGGAGGGACTGGCATTGCCTCAAGAGATGTAACAATCGAGTCGATCGTTCCTCTTTTTTCGAAAGAAATTCCGGGGTTCGGGGAGATATTCCGCATGCTGAGTTATACAGAGGATATCGGAGCGGCTGCGATCCTCTCAAGGGCTGCAGCAGGTGTTATTCAAAACAAAGCCGTATTTGCAACACCGGGTTCAAGCGGTGCCGTAAAGCTTGCAATGTCAAAGCTGATTGTGCCTGAGCTTGCCCATGTCATCAGAGAACTGAGAAAAGATATGAAAAAGTAAGGCCGGAAAGCCTTCCGGCCGAACGCTGAATATGCACTGAACTTCATTCATAAAAAATGAATGAAGTTTTTTTTATAAAAAGGTTGAAAAAACAAGACTTCCTTGTTAAAGTGTATACATATTAAATGTATTTTTATTAAATAAAACTTATTTTTATACAAAAGAGCACCGAGATGAGAGGAGTTTTTCGAAATGACGCAAAAGAAAAAAGTGGTATTAGCATATTCAGGAGGACTTGATACTTCTGTCGCGATAAAGTGGCTTCAGGAACAGGGATATGATGTAGTGGCCTGCTGCCTTGACGTCGGAGAGGGAAAGGATCTCGCCTTTGTTCAGCAAAAAGCGCTTCAAGTCGGAGCCTCTAATTCTTATGTTATCGATGCAAAAGAAGAATTTGCGAAAGAGTTTGCGCTGACCGCCCTCCAGGCCCACACGCTTTATGAAGGAAAGTATCCGCTCGTATCAGCCCTGTCCAGACCGCTGATCGCCAAAAAGCTCGTCGAAGTGGCTGAGAAAGAAAACGCGCAAGCCGTGGCTCACGGCTGCACAGGCAAAGGGAATGACCAAGTGCGCTTCGAGGTGTCGATTAAATCGCTCAATCCGGATTTGGAGGTGCTGGCACCTGTGCGCGAATGGAAATGGTCTCGCGACGAAGAGATCGCGTATGCAGAAAAGCATGGCATTCCAATTCCGATCAATCTTGACAGCCCGTATTCAATCGACCAGAACCTGTGGGGCAGAAGCAATGAATGCGGAGTCCTAGAAGATCCTTGGGCCGCGCCTCCTGAAGGAGCGTATGATTTGACGAAGCCTCTTGAAAAAACACCGGATACTCCTGATGTGATCGAAATCGCTTTTGAAGAAGGCGTTCCCGTATCCATTGACGGGACTCACTACCCGCTGTCAGACTTGATTTTAAAGCTGAATGAACTGGCGGGCGCACATGGAGTGGGGCGCATCGACCATGTTGAAAACCGCCTTGTCGGCATCAAATCGCGCGAAGTTTACGAATGCCCGGGCGCGATGACTTTGATTAAGGCGCACAAGGAGCTTGAAGATTTGACATTGGTAAAAGAAGTGGCGCATTTCAAACCTATAATCGAACAAAAAATGGCTGAAGTGATCTATAACGGCCTCTGGTTTTCTCCGCTTAAAGACGCGCTTTCCGGTTTCCTGAAAGAAACGCAGAAGCATGTCACGGGCGTCGTCCGCGTCAAGCTGTTTAAAGGCCATGCGATCGTTGAAGGGCGTAAGTCCGAATACTCCCTGTATGATGAAAAGCTTGCGACGTATACAAAAGACGATGCATTCGATCATCACGCTGCAGTCGGCTTTATCGAGCTGTGGGGACTGCCGACGAAAGTAAACAGCATCGTCCAAAAAAAGGAGCAGATTAAAGCATGAAAAAGCTGTGGGGAGGCCGGTTCCAAAAAACACCGGAAAAATGGGTCGATGAGTTCGGCGCATCGATCCACTTTGACAAAACGCTTGTAAAAGAAGATATCGCAGGGTCTCTCGCTCATGCTTCCATGCTTGAAAAATGCGGCATTTTAACCGAAGCAGAAGCGGTCAAAATAAAGGAAGGCCTGACATCCCTTTTGCACAAAGCGGAAAAAAACGAACTCGATTTTTCAGTCGATTGCGAAGATATTCACCTCAACCTAGAAAAAATGCTCATTGATGAAATCGGGCCGCTCGGCGGAAAGCTTCATACGGCCAGAAGCCGAAACGACCAGGTGGCGACGGATATGCACCTGTATTTAAAAGGGCACACTGAGCATATCATCGAGCTGATTACGGCTTTTCAACACGTTATGATCGAAAAAGCGGAAGAACACGTGGAGACGATACTGCCGGGATACACCCATTTGCAGCGGGCCCAGCCGATCTCGTTCGCGCATCATTTGCTGGCTTACTTCTGGATGCTGGAGCGCGATAAAGAACGCTATCATGATTCATTCAAGCGGATTAACAAGTCTCCTCTCGGATGCGGGGCGCTCGCCGGAACGACGTTTCCGATCGACCGTGAATATTCCGCAGACCTGCTCGGCTTTGATTCGATATATGAAAACAGCCTGGACGGCGTCAGCGACAGGGATTTCATCCTTGAATTTTTAAGCGCGAGCAGCATTCTGATGATGCATCTGTCAAGATTCTCCGAAGAAATCATTCTTTGGTGCTCGCAGGAATTTAAATTCATTGAGCTTGATGACACCTACGCGACGGGAAGCAGCATGATGCCGCAAAAGAAAAACCCGGACATGGCGGAGCTCATCCGCGGGAAAACAGGACGCGTATACGGTGATCTGATCGGACTCCTCACGATTATGAAGGGGCTCCCGTTAGCATACAATAAAGATTTGCAGGAAGACAAAGAAGGTATGTTTGATACTGTGAAAACGGTCGAAGGAAGCCTTGAGATTTTTGCCGGCATGATTAAAACGATGACAGTGAACAAAAATATGATGAAAAAAGCAACGGAGCAGGATTTTTCAAATGCAACTGAACTTGCCGACTATCTGGCGAAAAAGGGCATGCCCTTCAGAGAAGCGCACGAAGTCGTCGGAAGACTTGTCTTCACCTGCATCGAAAAGGGCATTTATCTCAGCGGCCTGCCGTTTGAAGAGTTCAAAAAGGCAAGCGGGCTGTTTGAAGAAGACGTCTACATCGTGCTCGACCCGCACCATGCCGTCGAAAAAAGAATGAGCGAAGGCGGGACGGGATTCAAAAAGGTGACAGAAGCCATTCAAAAGGCGAAGCAGTGTTTGAACAATTTTTAACACTTCCCGATTCGATTCATAACTGTGCGGCTTCATACGCAAAATAAATTTGTGAATCGAAAAGGGGTGTGGCAATGAAACAAGATCAGTCAAAACACGGATATATGTATGATGCCGACGGAGATAAAGAAACCGTTCAGCAGATCTCTGATGCTTATTTCAGCGGGTTTGTCGCGCACGATGACGCACAGCCGTTAGCTGACGCAGATAAACAATAGAAAGCTGGAGCCCGTAAGAGCGGGCTTCAGCTTTCTTCCGTCTGTCGATTGTATTCCAGCGGCGATTGAAACTTCCCGATGCTCCAAATGTGATATCCTAAGGGTTTTGTAGTAAAGTATAGGTAGATTAATGCAATCATTTGCGAATACCGAGAACCAATGCCTGGGAGGGAAAGATGTGCGCCATGCGTTAATTACTGCCGGTTCAAAAGGTTTGGGGCGTAAAGTGACGGAAGCCCTGCTTGAAAAAGGCTACTCAGTGACGGTGAATTACAGGCAAGACGAAGAAGCTGTCCGCCGCCTCAAAGAAAAATGGCGGTCATCCCTTGACCGTTTGCAGTTTGTTAAGGGTGATGTCACCAGGAAAGAAGACCTGCTCCGGATGGTGAATGCCGCTCTTGAGCGATTTGGAAAAATTGATCTTCTGATCAATAATGCCGGCCCATACATATTTGAACGAAAAAAGCTTGCGGATTATACTGATGATGAATGGTATGACATGCTTGAAGGCAACTTAAGCTCTGTCTTCCATCTGTTTAAAGCGGTTGTTCCGATCATGAGGCGCCAGCGGTTCGGCCGAATCATCACTTACGGATTTCAGGGGGCCGACCATGCGCCTGGCTGGCTGCATCGTTCCGCTTTTGGAGCGGCAAAAGTAGGGCTGGCTTCTTTAACAAAGACGATCGCCATTGAAGAAGCGGGCTCCGGCATCACAGCCAACATGGTCTGTCCAGGCAACATTGTCGGGGATATGAAAGAGGCCTCGATTTCAGAAGCGAGGGCGTCACTTGATGAGGAAACGCCGATCGGCAGGTCGGGAACCGGTGAAGACATCGCAAGGATCATCACTTTTCTATGCGATGAACATTCCGACTACATTACGGGAACAGTCATTGAAGCCACAGGCGGCTTGAATGTGATTAACCGTCATTCTCTCTAGACGTGCGAAATTAAAAAAATCAGGGGTGGATATGATGAAAGTGGCATATCATGGTCATTCAGTGGTAACAGTTGATACGGGAGATCATCAGTTGATCTTCGATCCGTTTATTACAGGAAACTCATTAACCGATTTAAAGCCCGAAGATGTCAAAGCGGACGTCATCTTGCTGACTCACGGACATAACGATCATGTCGGCGATACCATCGAAATCGCCAAGCGAAACAATTCGCTCGTTGTAGCTCCGAATGAACTAGCGGTCTATCTAGGATGGAAAGGCCTGAATGTACATCCGATGCACATCGGCGGCTCCCACCAGTTCGATTTTGGAAAAGTCAAGCTGACGCAGGCTTTCCACGGATCGGCTTATACGGAAGAAGACAGCCAAAAGATCGTCTATACCGGCATGCCGGCGGGGATCCTTCTGACTGTGGAAGGAAGGACGATTTTTCATGCCGGCGACACCGGGCTTTTCTCAGATATGAAGCTGATCGGTGAATTAAATCATATCGACCTTGCCTTCTTGCCGATCGGCGATAATTTTACGATGGGCCCTGAGGACGCCAAACTGGCCGCAGAATGGCTCAGAGCGAAACAGGTTGTCCCGGTTCACTACTCGACGTTCCCCGTCATCGAACAGGATCCGCATGCATTTGCGGACAGCCTTCCTGGAGGCGTCGGAAAAGTGCTTGAGGTCGGTGAGTCAATCGAATTTAAGTAAATTTGTTTTAGAGGGCCCGAATCCGGGTCCTTTTTTCGGTTGAACCGGTTATGCGCCTATCAAAACATGTCCACCATGATATAATGTAGGAATCGGATTCATCTTGGAGGGTGATTATGAGGGTATTGAAATACGCGATTTTGGGGCTCCTTGATCATGGGAGTTTGAGCGGCTACGATATGACAAGCCGGTTTAAAGCCGAATTGGGCCAATTTTGGAGCGCCAAGCACAGCCAGATTTATCCCGAGCTGAAAAAGCTGACGGATGAAGGATTTATCGAATTTGAAACGGTGATCCAAGGCTCAAAATTAGAAAAGAAAATGTATTCCATCACAGAAGCCGGAAAGCGTGAACTTCACGGGTGGCTTACGGAATTTAAGCCGGTTCCAGATACGGTAAAAGATGAATTTATGCTGAAAGCTTATTTTATCTCTTCGATGGAACCTGATGAAGCGAAAAGGCTTTTTAACGATCAGCTTCAAAAGAGACAGGAAAAAGCTGCTTTTTTAAACACCAAGCTCGATGAATTGAAGCGCGAAGCGGGTGATTCAATAACGTTCCGCTCGCCTCATTTCGGCCATTACCTTGTATTGACCCGGGCGCTTGAGCGGGAAAAAGGCTATTGCTCATGGCTTGAAAAAGCGCTTCTCCTGATGGAGGATGATAAGGCTTAGGCGGGCATGATGTTGTGAAGGCGGATTGCGGTTCAATCGCACAACGATTTATAATAAATATATCTAGCAGTCAGAGGATGAAGGTGAAACGATTGGCGACAAAACACGAACAGATTTTAAAATATATTGATTCTTTGTCTGTCGGCGAAAAAATCTCCGTCAGGCGGATTGCCAAAGAAATGAAAGTCAGTGAAGGAACTGCTTACAGAGCGATAAAAGAAGCCGAGAATAAAGGGTTTGTCAGCACGATTGAAAGGGTCGGAACGATCAGGATCGAGCAAAAGAAAAAAGAGAATATTGAAAAACTGACATATGCTGAAGTGGTGAATGTCATTGACGGCCATGTGCTTGGCGGAAAAGCAGGGCTTCATAAAACGCTCAACAAATTCGTCATCGGAGCGATGAAGCTTGATGCGATGATGAGATATACCGGAGCGGGCAACCTGCTGATTGTCGGCAACCGAATCGATGCGCACCGCCAGGCTTTGGAAGCGGGTGCTGCCGTACTGGTGACGGGCGGTTTTGATACGGAGCCGGAGATTATTGAGCTTGCCGACAGGCTCGAGCTCCCGGTCATTTCTACAAGCTATGATACGTTTACTGTAGCGGCGATGATCAACAGGGCGATTTATGACCAGCTCATCAAAAAAGAAGTCGTGCTTGTTGAGGATATTTTGACTCCTTTAGAAAAAACAGTCTGCTTATCACCTCATGAAAAGCTGGAAAGATGGTATGAGAAAAACTTTGAAACTGGGCACGGACGCTTTCCCATCGTTGACGAGCAGATGAAAATCCACGGCATTTTAACTTCGAAGGACGTTGCCGGATATGACCGCAGTGTATTGATTGAAAAAGTCATGACGAAAAACCCGATTACAGTGATCGGAAAAACGTCTGTTGCTTCAGCCGCGCAGATGATGGTCTGGGAAGGGATCGAAGTGCTTCCCGTCGTTGACGAGCGGCAAAAGCTGATCGGCATGATCAGCAGGCAGGATGTATTAAAGGCGCTTCAAATGATCCAAAAACAGCCGCAGGTCGGAGAAAAACTCGATGACATCGTGACCGGCGGTTTCAAAGAATCGGACAATGACAAAAACAAGCCGGCTCCGGTCTATCAATACGAAGTAACGCCGCAAATGACAAACCACTTGGGGACGATTTCCTACGGCGTGTTTACGACGATTTTGACCGAAGCTGCAAACCGCTTTTTGCGGTCGCGCAAAAAAGGCGAGCTCGTGATAGAGAGCATGACGATTTATTTTTTAAAGCCTGTGCAAATGGAGTCTGTCATTGAAATAAAACCGAACATTCTCGAAGCCGGGAGAAAGTTCGGGAAAATGGATATAGAAGTTTTTCACCAGGGTGCTCTAGTCGGCAAAGCGATGATGATGGTTCAGCTGATGGAAAGAAGCTAAGGGACGCGGTCGGTGTCCCTCTTTTCGCTTATGCGTTCTCCCGTTCGTTTTCTTTCGCAAGCAAAGGGACATAGTGCTTATAGGCCTTGTAGCCGGCCCACATGCTCCCGAGCCCGGTCAGCATAAAAATAACGCCGATGACGACAGCCAGCGTGCCGCGGTTTAAAATCAGCTGATTGGCGCCGAAGAACATGATAAACAGGCCCAGACTCATGCTTGACTTGGCCGAATAGTATTCCCGTTCAACCGCTTTTTTGGTGCGCACATACCTTACTTTGAAGTACACATAAGCTATCGCTGAAACCACAATAAAAAAAACAAAAAACGGCATAATCGACATCCTCCATTGTAAGTTTTACAAACCCATTGTATACATAATCGGGTTCGCTTTCTACAATAAAAAGTCATAACTTTCACTTTCCACCAACAACAGATTATGATTTAATGGTTAAAAACAAAGTAAAGAAGGGGCGCGTCATGAAAAAAGAAATCATCAGAACCATATCATTATATGACACGATCATTATACATAGACATGTGAGACCGGATCCTGACGCCTACGGATCCCAATGCGGCCTTACGGAAATCCTGAGGGCAACCTACCCCGAAAAAAATATTTTCGCGGTCGGAGCTCCTGAACCTTCTCTCGCTTTTTTGTATACCCCAGATGTGATTGAAGACCCGGTGTATGAAAATGCACTTGTCATCGTTTGCGACACGGCAAATCAAGCGAGAATTTCAGATTCGCGCTACAACCTGGGCGACAAGCTGATCAAAATCGACCACCATCCGAATGAAGACCGGTACGGCGACCTTTTATGGGTGGATACGAGTGCGAGCTCGACGAGCGAGATGATTTACGAACTGTATTTAGCGGGTAAAGAACAAGCGGGATGGGCGCTTCCAACAAAGGGCGCCGAACTGATCTATGCCGGCATTGTGGGGGATACAGGGCGCTTCTTATTTCCGAACACGACAAAAAAGACATTGAAATATGCCGGAGAGCTGATCGAGTATCCTTTTTCTTCCCAGGCGCTTTTTGATCAATTATATGAGACGAAATTAAATGTTGTGAGGCTGAACGGCTATATTTACCAGAATGTTTCTCTGTCCGAAAACGGTGTTGCGTCGGTTTTCATCACCCGCGATATTTTACATCAATACAATATTACGCCGTCTGAAGCTTCACAGCTTGTCAGCACGCTCGGCAATATTTCGGGGATCAAAGCATGGGTGTTTTTTGTGGAGGAAGCCGATCAAATCAGGGTAAGGCTTCGTTCAAAGGGGCCGATTGTCAATGAAGTCGCTAAAAAATACAACGGCGGGGGCCATCCGCTCGCAGCCGGCGCTTCCATCTATGACTGGAAAGACGCTGATCTTGTCATCGCTGACCTGGAGCGTATATGCAAAGAAAACAAATAAGAGGGGAAGTCCCTCTTTTTTGTGCAGTTTAACTGCAAACGTTTGCATTACATCTTGCAAAAAAGTAAACAGCAGCAAAGTGTAAGCGGATCATTTTACGCACGACAGCTGCTGTTTATTCAGGTATAAACCATGATCCGATATCTGTTACATCCTCATAAACATGGATGTTTTGGGCCTTTAACTCTTTTTTGATAAGGGACGCGAGACTTTCAGTTTCCGCATAAGCCGAGTAGCCCAGCTTGATCCGGTTGACTTTATCTCTTGCCAGCTGATGGTAACTGTAAATGTACATTCTGCTTTCCTCCCTTTTTAAAAAAACTTACATATCGCTTACTGTCAGTTTAAATTAAAATATGGAAAAAAGCGACGAATGCATGTGAATCGTAAAAAAAAATCCATAATTTTTATTCGGAAAAAGAGATTTTGATTTCAACGGAAAGCCGCGTATAAATCGTCAGTTCGGTGACTTTCGCCTTGTACTTTTTATCGTTTATCGTATACTCTTTATTTTCAATCGTCCGCTTTAAAAGCTCCTTCGTCCGGTAGACGCTTTCGATATCCTTTGTAATGACATCTGAAATGTTATCCCGGATATGCTCCTCAAAGTTCATCATGTCCGGCTGTGACAGCTTGTATTGCTTGCCGTTGATCAGCTTGACGTCGACGCTTTGAATCAGCAGTTTTCTTTTATTGTCTTCATTCAGCTTATGCAGATCCTCGCGGTAAATGGTGATCTGGTCATTTAAATCATTGATGCGCTCTTTCTGTTCCCTGATCAAGACGACCTGCTTCTCCTGAAAGGTTCCGTATGTAAACAGGAACACGAACCAGCTGATGATGGCTCCGCACATCATTCCCGCAAAAAAACGCTGCCACCCAGGCTTTTTATAATATGGAGGGATTCTCATGAGGAAATATGCTCCTGTGTGAGCCAGTTGATGATCAGATAACCGGTCTGCGCTCCTCCCATCGCCGAAAGAATCAGGAGAAGCTGTTTTACGATGTCTCTCGTATTGCCTTCGATAATGCCCCTTTCAAAGCTGTAGACCGCATCAAACGTGCCGCCGATTGCCGCAACCAGCGCCCAGATTTTCAGGCGGTTTGCGAGACTTGTAATGATCGTTAAAGGCGGCTGCCCCGACAGATAGGCGCCGATCCCCCCGATTAAACAACCGCCGAGAAGCACTCCAAGCGCAATAAAATAACAGCTGATAAAGTTTGGGAAAAAGGGCTGTTCAGGATCCATTCCGATCACCTCACCTTATCACACTATATGGATAAAGAAAGACAAGTATGATTGTTGATCAAAGAAAGAACATTTGTTTCTCATTCGATCCCATCATATAATGAAAAGAGACGGCTCGAAAAAGGAAGGGGTGACAGAAATGCCTTTTGTTCACCTGCAAGTACATAGCGGTTACAGCTTATTAAACAGCGCCGCTTCCGTAGAGGATCTCACGGCCAAAGCCAAAGAGCTGGGCTACAGCGCAATGGCGCTGACGGATGACGAGGTCATGTACGGGGCGGTGGAATTTTATAAATCATGCAAAAAACGCGGCATCAAGCCGATTATCGGGCTGACGGCTTCTGTTTTAACAGATGAAAAAGAGCAGCTATCATATCCGCTCGTTCTTTTGGCGAAAACAAACAAAGGCTATCAAAACCTGCTGAAAATCAGCAGCGTGTTGCAGTCAAAATCAAAAACCGGCATCAAGGAAAAATGGCTCAAAAGCTATCATGAAGGCCTCATCGCGCTGACAACGGGCGGGACAAGCCATGTTGAAGCGCTGTTGAAAGAAGGGCTGATCGAAGAGGCGAAGGACGCTGCCCTCCGCTGCCTTTCGATCTTTGGAGAGGGCAGCTTCTATTTGTCGTATCAGCCGTACAAGGGAGACCCGCTTCTTTCTGAACGCATTTTAGAGCTAAGCGAACATACGGGAATTCCGATTGCCGCAACCGGCGATGTACGCTACATCGAAAAGGAGGACGCGGCAGCTTACACGTGTTTAAAAGCGATTAAAGCGGGCGAGAAGCTGAACGAAGACATGAAGGCCGAAGGAGATCTGCATCTTGAGCTCAAGCCGCCCGCTGAAATGCTGGACATTTACAGAGATCGTCCGGACGCGTTGGAGAATACAGTCAAAATCGCGGACCGATGCCAGGTGGACCTGAGCCTTGGCCAGACGCGCCTGCCGAAATATCCGGCGCCTTCCGGCAAGAATGCCGACGATTATTTGGCCGAGCTTTGCTTTCTCGGACTGAAAAAACGGTTCGAAGCCGCTCCGAAGGAGTATGTCGAGCGGCTTAAGTATGAGCTGAAAGTGATTCGCGACATGGCTTTCAGCGACTATTTTTTGATCGTCTGGGATTTCATGAAGTTCGCCCACGATAACGGCATTATCACAGGGCCGGGGCGCGGATCGGCGGCCGGTTCTCTCGTCGCTTATACGCTGTTTATCACAGATGTCGATCCGCTTAAGCACAAATTGCTGTTTGAACGGTTTTTAAATCCGGAGCGCATCAGCATGCCCGATATCGATATCGATTTTCCCGATACGAGAAGGGATGAAGTTATTCAGTACGTGAAAAATAAGTACGGGGCACTGCACGTAGCACAAATAACCACGTTCGGTACATTGGCCGCAAAAGCGGCGCTCCGAGACGTCGGCAGGGTGATGGGCATCAGTCCGAAAGAAGCCGACCAGCTGGCGAAGCTGATTCCCTCCAAACCCGGAGTGACGCTGAAAGAGGCGAGAGCACTTTCACCTGAACTTGACAAGCGCCTAAACGGCTCAAAAAAGCTTCAGGACATATTTAAAACGGCGCAGAAAATCGAAGGGCTTCCCCGGCATACGTCCATTCATGCGGCTGGCGTCGTATTGAGCGAGGAGCCGCTGACGAATATCATACCGGTACAGGAAGGTCATGGCGGCGTATATTTAACGCAATATTCGATGGGCTATCTCGAAGACTTGGGACTTTTGAAAATGGATTTTCTCGGCTTGCGCAATTTAACGCTCATTGAATCGATCAAAACGCTGATCGAAAAAAGCGAGCGGGTCACTATCGATTTCTCGGCGATTCCCTATGATGATGAACAGACGTTTAAGCTGCTGGCTGAAGGAGACACGACAGGTATTTTCCAGCTCGAATCAGCCGGCATGAGAAACGTTTTAAAAAGGCTCAAGCCATCGAGCCTTGAAGATATTGTCGCCGTCAATGCCTTGTACCGCCCGGGCCCGATGGAAAACATCCCGCTGTATATCGAAAGGAAGCACGGACGGGTTCCTGTGTCTTATCCGCACGAGGATTTGGCCGATATCCTGAAAGATACGTACGGCGTGATCGTTTATCAGGAACAAATCATGATGATCGCATCCCGGATGGCGGGTTTCAGGCTTGGAGAAGCCGACCTTTTGCGAAGGGCGGTCGGCAAAAAAAACAAGGAAATTCTCGATACAGAGAGAAATCATTTTATTAGTGGATGTTTGAAAAAAGGATATTCCGTACAGGCGGCTAATGAAGTATACGATCTGATTGTGAAATTCGCCAATTACGGTTTTAACCGGAGCCATGCCGTTGCATACAGCATGATCGGCTACCAGCTCGCTTATTTAAAAGCGCATTATCCCCTCTACTTTATGTGCGGCCTCTTGACGAGTGCGATCGGAAATGAGGAAAAGCTTGCTCAGTACATCTATGAAGCAAAAGGGAAAGGGCTGAATGTTCTAGGTCCTTCCATCAATAAGAGCGGCTATCCGTTTGTCGTGGAAAACGGGGCGCTGCGCTACAGTTTAAGAGCTGTTAAAGGCGTCGGGATAGCGGCTGTAAAAGAGATCTACAGAGCCAGAAAAGAAAAGCCGTTCGCAGATTTGTTTGATTTTTGTGTGAGGACTTCTGTGAAAAGCGTAAATCGGAAAACGATTGAAGCCTTAATTTTTGCCGGAGCAATGGATGAATTCGGTGAAAACCGGGCTACTTTGCTCGCTTCTGTCGATGTCGCGCTGGAGCATGCCGAATTGTTTGCAGGAGACAATGATCAGCTAGGCTTCTTTCTCGATGAAGGCTTGACAATCAAGCCGAAGTACGCCGAGACGGAGGAAATGCCGCTCGTCGACCTGCTGGCACACGAGAAGGAAACGCTTGGCATTTACTTTTCTGACCATCCGCTGAGCGTCCACCGCAAGAAACTGGACCGTGCAGGTGCGCTGCCGATTATTCAGCTGCTCGCCTCCGGCCGCAAAAAAGCGGCTCTGGGCGGACTTTTGACGAGGATGAAGACGATCCGCACAAAAACGGGACAGACGATGGCTTTTCTGGAGCTGAGCGATGAAAGCGGGGAAATGGAGGCGGTTGTTTTTCCTGAACAGTTCAGGCAGCTTTCCCCGATCCTGGAAGAAGGCGTATCGCTTTTTGCAGAAGGACGCCTTGAGACAAGGAATGAAAAACGCCAGCTGATTATTTCCGGGGCATCGCTCGTCGAATCGCTTCATGCGAAAAAGCAGCCGTCCGTCTATATTAAAGTGGAGGAAAGCCAGCACACCCACGATATTTTCAAGAAGATCAGCAGCATCCTGCTTGAACACAAAGGGGAAACGCCGGTCTGCGTCTATTATGAAAAACGGAAGCAGACGATGCAGCTGCCGGAAAGCTATAATATCAAGGCTGATCACGCTGCTCTATACAGGCTTAAAAGCGTTGTAGGTGAGAAAAATGTCGTGCTCAGATAGCAGGTATCCTGAGCATTTTTGATCAAAAATGCGGTCAGTTGTGTTATCATTTTTAAGATTCTGGGGTTCGTCTTACAAGAATCTTAAGCAGAAAACGAAGCAAAGTTTTTGGCAAAATTCCCTTGAAGGAGTGTTTGTTAACATGTCATTGAAAGAAAAAGCACTGCATATGCACAAAGTAAACCAGGGCAAATTGGAATCAAAATCAAAAGTGCAGGTTCGCAATGCGGACGATTTAAGCCTTGCATATTCTCCGGGTGTGGCTGAACCCTGCAAAGCGATTTACGATGATAACAGCAAAGTATATGATTATACAATGAAGGGAAACATGGTAGCAGTCGTCTCGGACGGAACGGCTGTGCTCGGCCTCGGCAATATCGGCCCTGAAGCCGCCCTCCCTGTGATGGAAGGAAAAGCGGTTCTTTTCAAAAGCTTTGCCGGTGTGGACGCTTTCCCAATCTGTTTAAATACATCTGATGTCGATAAAATTGTTGAGACGGTCAAGCTGCTTGAGCCGACATTCGGCGGCGTCAACCTTGAAGACATTGCAGCTCCAAACTGTTTTGTCATTGAAGAACGCCTCAAAAAAGAAACGAAAATTCCGGTGTTTCACGATGACCAGCACGGTACAGCAATCGTAACGGTAGCCGGTCTCGTCAATGCGCTTAAGCTGTCCGGCAAAACGATGTCTTCCGTCAAAGTTGTGGCGAACGGCGCCGGCGCAGCGGGAATTGCCATCATTAAGCTTCTTTATCATTTCGGCGTGCGCGACATCATCATGTGCGACACGAAAGGCGCGATCTACGAAGGCCGTCCGAACGGCATGAACGCAGTTAAAGAAGAAGTCGCAAAATATACGAACAAAAACCGCATAGACGGTTCGCTCAAAGACGTGATCAAAGACGCCGATGTCTTTATCGGGGTTTCCGTCGAAGGCGCTCTGACAAAAGAAATGGTTGAAAGCATGGCTGACAAACCGATCATCTTCGCCATGGCGAATCCAAATCCTGAGATCATGCCTGCCGAAGCGCATGAAGCCGGAGCAAGCGTCGTTGGAACGGGACGCTCTGACTTCCCTAACCAAGTGAACAACGTTCTCGCTTTTCCTGGCATCTTCCGCGGGGCGCTCGACGTCCGCGCGACACATATCAACGAGGAGATGAAAATCGCCGCGGTTGAGGCGATCGCGTCACTCGTTTCCGACGAAGAGCTGAGACCTGAATATGTCATTCCGGCTCCGTTCGATCCAAGGGTCGCACCAGCTGTTGCCAAAGCGGTAGCCAAAGCCGCGATGGAAACAGGCGTTGCACGAATCGATGTCGATCCAGAAGAAGTCGCTGAAAAAACAAGAAAGCTTGCAGTGATTGAAGGGAAATAAAAGTCCATTTTTGATCAGCGCGTGATTGCTCTGGCCTAAAGAGCCGTCACGCGCTGTTTATCGAATATGATGTTCGGTTTTTCCTCTTATTGGGGACACTTGTAAGGAAATATTCGGGCTGTGAAAATTTTTTTCAAATCGCTTTTCCGGACTTTTGTATCCGCTCTCAAGGCTGATATATCAATTTGTCAGTCTCTAACCGCATAAAGTGCGATTCGGCTGTTTGCCGGTCAAAAATGTCGAATTGAGGATGACACCGTTTGACAAAAAAAGTACAATAGTTTCGGTATAGTGATGTTCTAGTCTATAAACAGGACAGGCATACATGAAGAAAACCCTTCAGAAAAGGGAGGTAATCTTTTGTTAAAAGATATATTCAGCAAAAAGAAAAAAAAATACGCTTCCGTTCCCGCGGAATCAGCGAAGCAAGATGTACCGGAAGGGATCATGACAAAGTGCCCGGATTGTAAAAAAATCATGCTCACAAAAGAGCTGGATAAAAATTTAAGGGTCTGCATGAATTGCGGTTACCATCTTCAAATGAACGCGAAGCAGCGTATAAAAAGCCTGCTGGACGATGGCTCCTTTGAAGAATTCAATCAGGATATGATGTCTGAAAACCCGCTGGAGTTCCCGGGATACCTTGAAAAATTGCAAAAAGACCGGGAAAAAACGTCGCTGAATGAAGCGGTTGTTACCGGGAAAGGGACGATTGACGGATCTCCGGCGGTCGTGGCCGTGATGGATTCATCTTTCAGAATGGGAAGCATGGGATCTGTCGTTGGCGAAAAAATTACGCTTGCAATCGAAAAGGCAAGAGAAGAAAAAGTACCTTTCATCATTTTTACCGCATCAGGCGGTGCAAGAATGCAGGAAGGCCTTCTCAGCTTGATGCAAATGGCTAAAACAAGCTCCGCTTTGAAGCTGTTCAGCGAAGAGCAGGGCTTGATCATTTCAGTGATGACGCATCCGACAACAGGCGGCGTATCCGCAAGCTTCGCATCCCTCGGCGATTACAACCTTGCCGAACCGGGCGCGCTGATCGGCTTTGCCGGAAGAAGAATTATCGAACAAACCATCCGTGAAGAACTGCCCGAGGATTTTCAGACTGCGGAATTTCTGTTAAAGCATGGCCAGCTTGATTCCGTCGTTCACAGAGCTGACATGAAAAAAACGCTCGGCAGCATTTTGAAAATGCACCAAACTGGAGGTGATCTCGAGTGGCTGGAGAATTAGAATTTGAAAAACCGGTGGTCGAACTGCGTGAAAAGATCTCCGAATTGAAAAAGTTCACACAGGATTCCGATATGGATTTGAGCTCTGAAATTACGAAGCTTGAAGCTCGTCTTGAAAGGCTTGAAGAAGACATTTATACAAATCTGAAAGCCTGGGACAGAGTCCAGATTGCAAGGCACCCGAACCGTCCGACAACGCTCGATTATATCGAACATCTCTTTACCGATTTTTTTGAATGCCACGGAGATCGTTATTTCGGTGATGATGAAGCAATTGTCGGCGGAATTGCCAAGTTCCGGGGTCTTCCTGTGACAGTAATCGGTCAGCAGCGCGGCAAGGATACAAAAGAAAACATCCGCCGCAATTTCGGAATGCCGCATCCTGAAGGCTACCGCAAAGCGCTCAGGCTGATGAAGCAGGCCGACAAATTTAACAGGCCGATCATCTGCTTTATTGATACAAAAGGAGCATACCCGGGCAAAGCAGCTGAAGAGCGGGGGCAAAGCGAAGCGATTGCCAAGAATCTTTTTGAAATGGCGGGACTCTCCGTGCCGGTCATCTCGATCGTCATCGGGGAAGGCGGCAGCGGGGGAGCGCTTGCGCTCGGCGTCGCAAACCGCTTATTGATGCTGGAAAACTCAACTTATTCGGTGATCTCTCCCGAGGGAGCTGCTGCTATCCTCTGGAAGGATTCAGGACTCGCGAAAAAAGCGGCAGAAACAATGAAAATCACCGCTCCGGACCTTAAAGAATTGGATATTATAGATCATGTTATAAAAGAAGTAAGAGGCGGAGCACACCGCGATGTGGAGCAGCAGGCTGCCTACATCGACGAAGCGCTGAAAGGCGAGCTTAAATCCCTGCTGAAACTGGATAAGAACGAGCTGATCCAACAAAGATATAACAAGTATAAGTCAATTGGAAAAATTTCGACTGAAAACCAATATGTTGGGATAAAATAAATAAACGTGAGGCCTTTGGCTCACGTTTATTTTTTATGGGTGAAGGTGAAAAGTGAAAGGATTGTGTCTGCCGCCCGCGATTTTTCAAAGAGTTTGCTTAAAATTTATTTAAAAACTTTTTGTTTAATTGTATAATGAGTAAGGTTTTATAGGGATTTTCGGAAAACTTTCATCCCTTTTTCATTGTTTTAGCGGCAATGAACGTGTTAAGGTAAATTATATATGTTTTCGAGGTGAAAAAGATGAAACGTATCGGAGTATTGACAAGCGGCGGAGATTCCCCGGGAATGAACGCGGCGGTCCGCGCGGTTGTCAGGAAAGCGATCTACCATGACGTAGAAGTATACGGAATTTACAACGGGTATTCAGGTTTAATCAGCGGAAAAATAGAAAAGCTTGAAATCGGTTCTGTCGGAGATATCATTCACCGCGGAGGAACGAAGCTATATACAGCAAGGTGTCCTGAGTTTAAAACGGTAGAAGGACGGGAAAAAGGAATAGCGAATTTAAAAAAATATGGTATAGAAGGATTAGTCGTCATTGGCGGCGACGGTTCTTATATGGGAGCCAAAAAGCTCACAGAACACGGTTTTCCTTGTGTGGGAGTGCCGGGAACGATCGACAATGACATCCCAGGCACAGATCTGACGATCGGATTCGATACGGCGCTAAATACCGTTATCGACGCCATCGATAAAATCAGGGATACAGCTACATCCCATGAACGTACATACGTGATTGAAGTAATGGGCCGCCATGCCGGGGACATTGCTTTATGGTCAGGTTTGGCCGGAGGCGCGGAATCCATTTTGATTCCTGAAGCCGACTACGATATGGAAGAAATTATTGCAAGGCTGAAAAGAGGGCATGAGCGCGGCAAGAAACACAGCATCATCATTGTGGCGGAAGGCGTCGGCAGCGGCGTTGAATTCGGAAAAAGAATTGAAGAAGCCACAAATCTCGAAACTAGAGTATCGGTGCTTGGACATATCCAGCGCGGCGGTTCCCCGACTGCAGCAGACCGCGTATTGGCAAGCCGTCTAGGGGCATTTGCGGTTGAACTGCTTCTTGAAGGAAAAGGCGGACGTTGTGTAGGAATTCAAAATAACCAGCTTGTGCATCATGATATCATTGAAATACTCGAGCAAAAACATACAATTGATCAAAGCATGTACCGCTTGTCTCAAGAACTGTCAATCTAGTGTAAAACCCGAGGAGGAAGCAATATGAGAAAGACTAAAATAGTTTGTACAATTGGACCGGCCAGCGAAAGTGTTGAAAAGCTCACCCAGCTGATGGAAGCCGGAATGAACGTGGCGCGCCTGAACTTTTCCCATGGAGATTTCGAAGAGCACGGCGCAAGAATTAAAAACATTCGTGAAGCAGCCGGCAAGCTGGGAAAAGATATCGGCATCCTTCTTGACACGAAAGGGCCTGAAATCCGCACGCACACAATGGAAAACGGTTCGATCGAACTGGCAGCGGGTTCTCAGCTGATCGTTTCAATGGACGAAGCCATCGGTACGCCTGATAAAATCTCAGTTACATATGATGGGTTGATTCACGATGTGTCAGTCGGTTCAACGATTTTGCTTGACGATGGATTGATCGGACTTGAAGTCACTGACATAAACAAGGACAAGCGTGAAATCGTCACGAAAGTGATGAACAGCGGAACGTTGAAAAACAAAAAAGGCGTGAATGTGCCGGGCGTCAGCGTCAATCTTCCGGGAATTACGGAAAAAGATGCAAACGACATCGTATTCGGCATCGAGCAGGGCGTTGATTTCATCGCGGCATCCTTTGTGCGCCGTCCGTCGGATGTCCTTGAAATCCGCGAACTTCTTGAAGAGCACAATGCGGCAGATATTCAAATCATTCCAAAAATCGAAAACCAGGAAGGCGTTGACAACATCGATGCCATTCTTGAAGTATCAGACGGTCTGATGGTTGCGCGTGGAGACCTGGGTGTAGAAATCCCTGCCGAAGAAGTGCCGCTCGTTCAAAAAGAACTGATCAAAAAATGCAATGCGCTTGGCAAGCCTGTCATCACGGCTACCCAAATGCTCGACAGCATGCAGCGCAATCCGCGTCCGACACGCGCGGAAGCGAGCGACGTTGCCAATGCGATCTTTGACGGAACTGACGCAATCATGCTTTCAGGTGAAACGGCAGCGGGAAATTATCCTGTTGAAGCCGTTCAGACGATGCACAATATCGCTTCCCGTTCAGAAGAAGCGCTCAACCATAAAAAAATCCTTTCCGCACGAAGCAAGCAAGTCAGCATGTCAATTACGGATGCGATCGGCCAATCTGTGGCGCATACGGCAATCAACCTTGATGTGAATGCCATCGTCACACCGACGGAAAGCGGCCATACGGCGAGAATGATTTCCAAATATCGCCCGCAGGCGCCGATTGTTGCAGTTACGGTAAACGATGCGGTGTCAAGAAAGCTGTCACTTGTGTTCGGCGTTTTCGCAACAAGCGGACAAAACCACAGCTCCACTGACGAAATGCTTGAAAAAGCGGTGCAAAAATCACTCGATACAGGCATCGTACGCCACGGCGACTTGATCGTTATCACGGCCGGAGCTGTCGGTGAAGCCGGTACAACAAACTTGATGAAAGTGTATGTTGTCGGAGACGTGGTCGCAAAAGGCCAGGGCATCGGACGCAAATCCGCATTTGGTGAAGTAGTCATCGCTCAAAACGCACAAGAAGCGGCCAAAAAAATGAAAGATGGCGCCGTTTTAGTTACAAAAAGCACGGATCGTGACATGATGGCATCCCTTGAAAAAGCGGCTGCGCTGATTACGGAAGAAGGCGGCTTAACAAGCCACGCGGCAGTCGTAGGCTTAAGCCTCGGCATCCCTGTCATCGTCGGAATGGAAAATGCGACTTCCATTCTGAAAGAGGGAGAAGACATCACGGTCGACTCCGCCCGCGGAGCTGTATACAAAGGACGTGCAAGCGTGCTTTAATCGCTTATTGAAGAAGAAGGGAAGCTTTCCCCTTCTTTTAGATTTATGACAAAATCCTAAAACGTTTTTCAGTTTTAGGATTTTGTCATCCTTCAATTCAGCGTGATTGAAAACCCTTGCAGTCTAGGAAGGCCGAGCATCGGAGCGGAGCGAATGTTGGAATTCGTGAGCACCGACGCGCAGGCCTGACAACGAATGCGAGAGTTTGACAACACGCTGGAAGAAGGGAAGCTTTCCCTTCTTTTTTTGCAGGCGGCACAAGCAAAATAGGGCGGCCGTTCGCTTCCAATTTAGAATTATGAGGTGAAAAAAATGAAGTTTTTCTTATTATTTCTCGTCATTTTTCCAGCGAGTGAAATCGGTCTGTTCCTCTTGTCCGCTAATTGGATCGGTGTGCTGCCGACCGTTTTGCTGATCATTTTGACGGGCTTTCTCGGGGCCGCTCTCGCCAAAAAACAAGGAATCGAAGTCTACTACAAAGTCCAGCGCGATCTTCAGTACGGAAAGATGCCTGGGGCCGCGATTTTGGACGGGCTTTGTATGTTCATAGGGGGCATGCTGCTTTTGCTGCCCGGTTTTTTATCGGATATCATCGGTTTACTGCTGCTGCTGCCGGCAACGCGCGGCCGTTTCAAACCATTTATCTCCCGCAAGCTGAAGAGAATGTCTGAAGGCAGGCGGATCAACATTATCAAATAACCCGAGATAAGCGGCAGCCCGCATGGAAAAGCAGGCTGCCGCTTATTTTTCATTTCCTTTAATAAACAGCCATATGTCTCTAAAAATACCTGTTGTAAAGAGAGCCTGAATAAGAACGAGAAGGGCGGGGCCCATGATCAATCCGAGAAAGCCAAACAATTTGAAACCGGCAAACAGCGCGATTAATGTTCCCAAAGGGTGAAGTCCGATTGACCGGCTTAAAATCTTCGGTTCGGCAAGCTGCCTGAAGACAAGTACGACGATGTACAGAATTCCAAGGCCGATCGCCAGCGGCAGCTGTTTGGCCGCTGCTAAATAGACAATCCACGGCACAAATACAGACCCTGTTCCCAAATACGGCAGCAGGTCGACCAGCCCGATCAGAAAAGCGATCGCCACAGCATGATTGACCTTCAACACGGAAAGCCCGATCAACACGAGCACCATCGTCATCGCCACAAGGGTAAGCTGGGCCTTCACAAAGCCTGCCAGTGCTCTTTTCAATTCTGCATAGACAGCCGCTGCACCCGAGATCAGACGATCAGGAAGAACAGACCGTGCCTTGTTTTGTATTTTATGCAGATCTTTGCTGATAAAAAAAGTGGCCAGGAGCGAAAAGATCAGCACGGCCGCCATATTCGGCAGAAAGGCGAAAAAAAGGGGCACCGTCTCAAGAATTTTTGAAAGCAATAAAGCCGTGCCTGAAGCAAGTTCACTGCCCAAATTTTGGACCTGTGTAATGATCGATTCCTGCTGGGCGGCTTCAAGGCCGTCAAAAAAAGCGGCCAGCTCATTATACAGCGGCATGATTTGATTCGTAAAAAACGATTCGATATAAAGAGCGGCTTTATTAAACTGGAGGGGAAGTATTTTAGCCAAATAGGCCGTTCCAGAGACGATCTCGGCAACGACCAGTGTCAAAAAGCCGGCTCCGGCGGTCAAAAAGCCGAACAGAACGATTCCGACATTGACGCCTCTCGGGAACCCGGTCAGCTTATCGAGCCATTCCACAAAAGGATTGATCATGATGGCGAGAATAAGCGCAATCACAAAAGGATAGGTTAACGGAAAAGAGTAGTAGCCGACCGCTCCGCAAACAGCGGTCAAAAACAGCACATACACTGCCCGAAGCGCAGCTGTGAGATAGGATTGGTTCAATTCTGCATCCTCCTGATATTAGAAAGCATGTCCTTATTTCATTTTATTCTTGAGTCCTGTTATTATGAGAAAGGTCATAAAAAAATGGAGTTGAATACAGCATGTTTACTCAAGCTAATTTATTTTTGATCCTGCTTTTGGCCATCGCTTTAATCGCGAAAAATCAGTCGTTGATCATCGCTGTATCCGTCCTGCTTTTGATCAAGCTGATCGGCCTCGATCAAAAGCTGTTTCCAGCCATCCAATCCAAAGGGATCAACTGGGGCGTTACCGTTATTACAATTGCGGTTCTTGTGCCGATCGCAACAGGAGAGATCGGCTTTAAACAGCTTGGCGAAGCGATGAAGTCATATTACGCATGGATTGCACTCGGAGCGGGCATTCTCGTAGCATTGATCGCCAAAAACGGGATCACATTGCTTGCAGAAGACCCGCATATCACGACCGCTCTTGTATTTGGAACGATTTTAGCGGTCGCTTTATTCAAAGGCGTTGCCGTCGGCCCGCTGATCGGTGCCGGGATTGCCTATCTTGTCATGCAGGCCGTCCAGCATTTCACATCTTAGAAATGTGCGCGGTCCCCCTGTTTCAGGGGGTTTTTTAGTTTGAAAAAAACTTTCGCTACTAAAAAAATTTCGGCCCCGTATTTTTTTAAAAAAACATAATTGAATATAAATAATACAGTTAAAACTACTAAGAATCTGTAAATAGAAGTAAGCTGGGCCAAAAAATAAGAAAAAAAAACTATAGTTAAACATTTAACAAATGTCTGATAATTGTTTATAATATAAATATGCTTAATCTTTATTAAGCATATCGGAGTATCGAACGGTATATAGAAACGCACGATTGTTTTATTTGAAAAACGATTTAATGTAAGCATTTTCTTTTTGGATTAAAGAAGATGTATACATCATGCGTTGTTTTTGCTCCTGGGTTTTGGTTTAATTTTAAAAGGGGAAATTTTTAAAAAAAGGGAGAGATGAGTATGACAGCAACACGCGGCCTTGAAGGGGTAGTCGCCACTACATCATCAGTAAGTTCAATTATTGATGATACTCTTACATATGTAGGGTATAACATCGATGATTTGACAGAAAAAGCTAGCTTTGAAGAAGTTGTTTATCTGCTTTGGCATTTAAAGCTGCCGAACAAAGAGGAGCTTGCCGAGCTTAAAAAACAGCTTTCTGAAAATGCCGGTATCCCCAAAGAAGTCATTGACCATTTCAAATCCTACCCGAATGGAAAAGTCCACCCGATGGCAGCTCTTCGGACAGCCGTTTCTTTACTCGGGCTGTTTGACGAAGAAGCAGATCAAATGGATGCGGAAGCAAACTACAGAAAAGCGGTGCGTCTCCAAGCGAAGATGCCTGCGCTTGTCGCTGCTTTTTCAAGAATCCGCAAAGGGCTTGAGCCGATTGAGCCGAATCCGGAACTCGGCTTTGCAGCCAACTTTCTCTACATGCTGAATGGAAAAGAACCTTCACCTGTCGAAGTGGAAGCGTTTGACAAAGCTTTGATCCTTCATGCGGATCATGAGCTGAACGCATCTACGTTCACAGCCAGAGTATGCGTCGCGACGCTTTCAGACGTTTACTCAGGGATAACGGCCGCAATCGGAGCCTTGAAAGGTCCGCTTCACGGCGGAGCAAACGAAGCAGTTATGAAAATGCTTTCAGAGATTGGCGAGGTTGAAAACGTAGATTCATATATTCACGCCAAGCTTGAAAAGAAAGAAAAGATCATGGGGTTCGGCCACCGCGTATACCGCCAGGGCGATCCCCGCGCAAAACATTTGAAGGAAATGAGCAGGCGTTTGACGAATTTAACGGGTGAAAGCAAATGGTATGAGATTTCAGAGCGGACTGAGGAAATCGTCACGTCTCAGAAAAAGCTGCCGCCAAACGTAGACTTTTATTCTGCGTCGGTTTATCATAGCTTAGGAATCGACCATGATCTGTTTACGCCGATTTTTGCGATCAGCAGGGTATCAGGCTGGCTCGCTCACATTCTTGAACAGTATGAAAATAACCGCCTGATTCGTCCGCGGGCTGACTACACCGGCCCTGACATGCAGACGTTCATTCCGATTGAAGAAAGAAGCTGACCGTTTGAAAAGAGGCTGCTCGAGCTTCGTTCGGCCGGCCTCTCAACGGCTTTTCTATGGAAGCAATGAATTAATGAATCTATGAAAAAACATGTTTGTCCCCCGCCAAACGGGGGAAACAAATGTTTTTCTATATTGAAGAATTACATATTATGGGAGGTTTTATTGTGGCACAAGGCGAAAAAATTACAGTCTCCGGCGGAGTATTAAACGTTCCAAACAACCCGGTCATCCCGTTTATTGAAGGGGACGGAACAGGTCCTGATATTTGGAGAGCGGCTTCCAGGGTTCTTGAAGCGGCTGTGGAGAAAGCGTATAACGGCGAAAAGAAAATCACTTGGAAAGAAGTCTACGCCGGGGAAAAAGCGTACAACAAAACCGGCGAATGGCTTCCGGAAGAAACGCTTGATACGATCCGCGAATACCTGATCGCGATTAAAGGTCCTTTAACAACTCCTGTAGGCGGGGGAATCCGCTCATTAAACGTAGCGCTCAGACAAGAGCTTGACTTGTTTACATGCCTGCGTCCTGTCCGCTATTTCACAGGCGTTCCTTCACCGGTTAAGCGCCCTGAAGATACGGACATGGTCATCTTCCGTGAGAATACTGAAGATATCTACGCCGGCATCGAGTACGCGAAAGGCTCTGAAGAAGTGCAAAAGCTGATTTCATTCCTGAAAAACGAGCTTGGCGTTAACAAAATCCGCTTCCCTGAAACATCAGGCATCGGCATCAAGCCGGTTTCTGAAGAAGGAACATCAAGGCTTGTCAGAGCTGCGATCGAGTATGCGATCGAGCACGACCGCAAATCTGTGACGCTCGTCCATAAAGGAAACATCATGAAATTCACGGAAGGCGCCTTTAAAAACTGGGGCTATGAAGTGGCTGAAAAAGAATTCGGCGATAAAGTATTCACTTGGGCCGAATACGACCGCATCGCTGAAAAAGACGGCAAAGACGCTGCAAACAAAGCGCAAAGCGAAGCTGAAGCTGCCGGCAAAATCATCATCAAAGACAGCATCGCCGACATCTTCCTGCAGCAGATTCTGACACGTCCTGCCGAGTTTGACGTTGTGGCGACAATGAACCTGAACGGGGACTACATTTCAGATGCGCTGGCTGCCCAAGTCGGCGGAATCGGCATCGCACCTGGAGCAAACATCAACTATGAGACAGGACATGCCATCTTTGAGGCGACACATGGTACAGCGCCTAAATACGCCGGCCTCGACAAAGTAAACCCGTCTTCAGTCATCCTATCCGGCGTGCTGCTTCTTGAGCATTTGGGCTGGAATGAGGCGGCCGACCTTGTCATTAAATCAATGGAGAAAACAATCGCATCCAAAGTCGTCACATACGATTTCGCTCGTTTGATGGACGGCGCGACTGAAGTCAAATGCTCTGAATTCGGTGATGAGCTTATCAAAAACATGTCTTAAACGGCTGTTTTGGGGTAAAACAAACAACAATTAAAAGGGGTAGAAAAAATGGGAAAGAAGCGAAATAAAGTATCTGTCATCGGAGCGGGTTTTACAGGTGCAACAACTGCGTTTTTAACGGCTCAAAAAGAATTGGCTGATGTCGTGCTAGTCGACATTCCGCAGCTTGAAAACCCTACAAAAGGGAAAGCGCTCGATATGCTGGAAGCGAGCCCTGTCCAAGGATTTGACGCGAATATTACAGGAACGGCAAACTATGAAGATACGGCTGGTTCAGATATCGTCGTCATCACGGCGGGGATCGCAAGAAAGCCGGGAATGAGCCGGGACGACCTCGTGGCTACAAATGAAAAGATCATGAGGAGCGTAACGAAGGAAGTTGTTAAATACTCACCTGATTGTATCATCATCGTTCTGACAAACCCTGTAGATGCGATGACATACGCCGTCTATAAAGAATCGGGCTTCCCGAAAGAGCGGGTCATCGGCCAGTCGGGAATTTTGGATACGGCAAGATTCAGAACGTTTGTCGCTCAGGAGCTCAACCTTTCCGTCAAAGACATTACAGGTTTTGTACTGGGCGGACACGGGGACGATATGGTTCCGCTCGTTCGCTACTCTTATGCAGGCGGCATTCCGCTTGAAACGCTTCTTCCGAAAGACCGGATCGATGCGATTGTTGAAAGAACGAGAAAAGGCGGGGGAGAAATTGTCAACCTGTTAGGAAACGGAAGCGCGTACTATGCGCCGGCCGCTTCCCTGACAGAAATGGTTGAAGCAATCTTAAAAGACCAGCGCCGCGTGCTGCCGACCATTGCCTACCTTGAAGGCGAATACGGCTATGAAGGCATTTATCTCGGCGTTCCGACGATTATCGGCGGAAACGGTCTTGAACAGATCATTGAACTTGAACTGACTGAAACCGAAAAAAGTCAGCTCGATAAATCCGTTGAATCAGTCAAAAACGTCATGAAAGTATTATCATAATAAACACGGCAGGAAGGCTTTATACAAGCCTTCCTGTTTTTGAATGCGAACCTTTTACATAAGACGGTATGAAAATCAAGACATAAACACGGGCTGTCAGCATATACCTAATCATAATCATCTGCCCGGACATTTTCATTCTTTTTGATGGAGGCCGCTGGCTGCATGGGGATTCCATCACTTAAAACAGCGGATTATGGCCGAAAAAGAGAGATTTTAAGCAAAACACTGAAAAATCAAATTGTCGAACGGATAGGCTTTCGTTAAAATAGGAGTGAAAACGTTTATTTAACAAAAGATAGAGAAAGAGATGTCGGGGAAATCTGAAGCCTGGAGGCATGTCATGAGCAAAAAGATATTAGTTGTAGATGATGAGGAATCGATTGTTACCCTTCTAAAATATAACCTTGAACGGTCGGGCTATCATGTGGTGACCGCCATGGACGGAGAGGCCGGCTTATTAAAGGCGATTGAAGAGAAGCCGGATCTGATCGTGCTCGATCTGATGCTTCCTAAAATGGACGGCATTGAAGTATGCAAGGAACTCAGACAGAAGAAGCTGATGTATCCGATTTTGATGCTGACCGCAAAGGATGATGAATTTGATAAAGTGCTCGGTCTCGAGCTGGGTGCCGATGACTATATGACAAAGCCGTTCAGCCCGAGAGAGGTGACGGCAAGGGTCAAAGCGATTTTAAGAAGAACACAGACGCTGTCCGTTCAGCCGGAGGAGACGGAAGAACCGGATGCAGGCGAGCTGATCATAGGCGAACTGAAAATACTGCCTGAACATTATGAGGTTTATTTTCAAAACGAACGCCTCGAGCTGACGCCGAAGGAATTCGAACTTCTCTTATATTTGGGAAGGCATAAAGGGAGGGTGCTGACGAGAGACCTTCTCCTCAACGCTGTCTGGAACTACGACTTCGCGGGCGATACGCGCATCGTCGATGTCCACATCAGCCACCTTCGCGATAAGATCGAAAAAAATACAAAAAAACCGGAATACATTAAAACAATCAGAGGTCTTGGCTACAAAATGGAGGAGCCGAAACTGAATGATTAAATTCCGGACCCGGCTTTTAGCTGCCCTGCTGACGCTTTTGATTCTCGTATTTGCTTCACTCGGTTTTCTGCTCGTTCACTTGTTTCACTCCTCTTACGATGCCAAACTGAGCAGCCATATTGAAAAAGAGGCCGCTTTGGTCGCTTCATTGGCAAATGGTGAAAACATGAAGTCTTCGGAGCAAGGAGCTATTTTAGAGAAGGCAAGCCGTGAACTGGACAGTCGTGTATCGCTTATTGATACAAAAGGTCAGGTTCTTTTTCATTTTGGGGGCCGCGCCGAAGAGCAATCCGTTATCAAGGAAGCGCTTGAGTCGGATTTAAACGGTGAAGGAGGAGGCTTCAGGATCAACCCTGATGACGAGTCCGTTTACCGTTACGTGCAGCCGCTCAAAGATGACGGGAATGTGAATGGATATATTCTGATCAGCACTCCTGTCGATTCATTGCAAGACATCAATCAAAAGATCTGGATTCTCCTCGGCGTGAGCCTTGGAACGGCCTTTTTAATCATCGCCGGGCTTGGGGCGAGAATAACCTCTCAATATACGAATCCGATTGAGTCTGCGACACAAGTGGCGATTGAGCTTGCCAAAGGAAACTATAAAGCAAGAACATTCAACGAAGATGAAACGATGCTGAGCCAGTCCATCAATATGCTGGCGCAGAACCTGCAGGACATGACAAGAGCCCAGGAAATGCAGCGCGACCGTCTGCAAACCGTCATCGAAAATATCGATTCCGGTCTGATCTTAATCGACGGAAAGGGTTATATTCACCTTGTGAACCGCGCTTATCAAAAGCAATTTCACGTAGAAGCCGATCAGCTTCTTTACCATTTCTATCACGAAGTGCTCGAACACGAAGAGATCATTAATCTCATTGAAGAAATTTTTATGACGGAAACAAAGGTCCGCAAAATGTTTAAACTGCCGATCAAAATTGAAAGAAGGTATTTTGAAGTCGACGGGGTTCCGATTATCGGCATCAATGATGAGTGGAAAGGCATCGTTCTCGTTTTCCATGACATGACGGAAAGAAAGCAGCTTGAAGAAATGAGGAAGGACTTTGTCGCCAATGTCTCCCATGAGCTGAAAACGCCGATTACATCAATCAAAGGGTTCACCGAAACGCTTCTGGACGGAGCGATGAACGAACGGGAGACGCTGTTGCAGTTTCTATCGATCATCTTAAAAGAGAGCAGCCGTCTGCAAACCTTGATCCAGGACCTGTTGGATCTGTCGAAAATCGAACAGCAAAACTTCACCCTGAATATTCAAAATTGCAATATCGGTGAAATCCTCGCCGAAATTGAGATGCTTTTGAAGAATAAAGCGGAGGAAAAAGGAATCACCTTGACACTGGAAAAGCCGGATAAGCCGGCCGTTGCTTCCGGAGACCCGCACAGACTAAAGCAGATCTTTTTGAATTTGGTGAACAATGCGCTCACATATACGCCTGAAGATGGAAGCGTGACGATTTCGGCTGATGTTCTGGAAGATGCAGTGCAAGTCAAAGTGAGGGATACGGGCATCGGGATCAAGCAGTCCGAAATCCCGAGGATATTTGAACGGTTCTACAGGATCGATAAAGACAGGAGCAGAAATTCAGGAGGAACCGGTCTCGGTCTTGCGATCGTCAAGCATTTAGTCGAAGCCCACCAAGGCGAAATCGACGTCGAAAGCGAGCGGGGAAAAGGCACCGAATTCACGGTCCGCTTAAAACGCGCATCCGAGTAGCTTCATTTAGCAAACTTTACAAAGGCTTAACAACTTTTATATATATGGTTAAAACTTGGCTGATAGGATCATTAGTGAACCCCTTCATCCAAGGAGCCATATGGACGGACGCGATCAACAGCGCGTCCCTTTTTTTATTTTTCTGCGAAATCACTCTCATTTTCCTTTCAAAATGAACTTTGCTAAAATAAAATAAGCAAATATGATCACGAAGTTGAATGGAAGCTGACGAATCGGCTCCTTAGGAGGATAAAGATGACTGAAAGAAAAAAATTAGTATTGGTTGACGGAAACAGCCTGGCTTACCGTGCGTTTTTCGCCCTGCCTCTTCTCAGCAATGAAAAAGGGATACATACAAACGCGGTGTACGGTTTTACCACGATCTTAATGAAGATGCTTGAAGAGGAAAAACCGACCCACATGCTCGTCGCTTTTGATGCGGGGAAAACGACATTCAGACATAAAACGTTTAAAGAATATAAAGGCGGCAGACAAAAAACGCCGCCGGAGCTGTCAGAGCAATTGCCGTTTATCCGCGAGCTGCTCGACGCATATAGAATCTCAAGGTATGAGCTTGAAAACTACGAGGCCGATGATATTATCGGTACCCTTGCCAAATCAGCGGAAAAAGACGGATTTGAAGTGAAGATTTTTTCCGGCGACAAGGACCTGACACAGCTGGCTACAGAAGGAACGACGGTCGCCATCACAAAAAAGGGCATTACAGATGTCGAATACTATACGCCTGAACATGTCCGGGAAAAGTACGGACTTACCCCTGAACAGATCATTGATATGAAAGGGCTGATGGGAGACTCGTCAGACAATATTCCAGGCGTGCCGGGAGTCGGCGAAAAGACGGCGATCAAGCTTTTGAAACAGTTCCATACAGTAGAGGAGCTGCTGTCGTCAATAGACGAAGTCAGCGGAAAAAAACTGAAAGAAAAGCTTGAAGAATTTAAAGAACAGGCTTTGATGAGCAAAGAGCTTGCGACGATTACGACAGAAGCGCCGCTTGAAGTCAGCCTCGATTCCCTCGGATATGAAGGTTTTGACAGGGAAGCGGTCGTCAAGATTTTTAAAGATCTCGGCTTTCATTCTTTGCTCGAAAGGATTGGCGAAGAGGCGGGAGAGAAAGAAGAAGAACAGTTGGAAGAGATCGATGTCATGATCAAAACAGACATCACGGATGACTTGTTTGCGTCACCGGCTTCACTCGTAGTCGAACAGCTCGGCGACAATTATCACGAGGCGCCGATCCTCGGTTTTTCGATCGTCAACGAACACGGCGCTTTCTTCATTCCGGAAGAGACGGCCGTTCAGTCGGACCGTTTTAAAGAATGGGCCGAAGATGAGTCGAAAAAGAAATGGGTGTTTGATGCAAAACGTGCGGCGGTCGCTTTGCGCTGGCGGGGCATTGAACTGAAAGGCGCTGAGTTTGACGTTCTTCTTGCGGCCTATATCATCAACCCGGGGCACTCCTACGATGATGTGGCAAGCGTTGCGAAAGAACATCAATTACACATCGTTTCAGCAGATGAAGCGGTCTACGGAAAAGGAGCGAAACAGGCGGTTCCGGATGAGAAGGAGCTTGCCGACCATTTAGCCAGAAAGGCGAAGGCGATATCGCTGCTGCGCGAAAAGCTCCTTGATGAACTGGAAGAAAACGAGCAGCTCGAACTGTTTGAAGCGCTCGAAATGCCCCTCGCCCACATTCTCGGTGAGATGGAATCGATCGGTGTCCAAGTCGATGTCGACAGACTGAAAAAAATGGGTGAAGAACTGTCCGCTAAATTAGCGGAATACGAGAAAAAAATCCACGAGTCAGCAGGTGAAACCTTCAACATTAATTCACCAAAGCAGCTCGGTGTGATTTTGTTTGAAAAACTCGGGCTGCCTGTCGTCAAAAAAACAAAAACGGGCTATTCAACTTCAGCCGATGTGCTTGAAAAGCTGCGCGATAAACATGTCATTATCGAAGATATCCTGCACTACAGGCAGATTGGCAAGCTCCAGTCCACATACGTAGAAGGGCTTTTGAAAGTGATCAAAAAAGACAGCCATAAAGTGCATACCCGCTTTAATCAAGCTTTAACACAGACGGGAAGGCTCAGCTCAACCGATCCGAATCTGCAAAATATACCGATCCGCCTTGAGGAGGGCCGCAAAATCCGGCAGGCGTTTGTCCCTTCGCAAAAAGGCTGGCTCATATTTGCGGCGGATTACTCACAGATCGAGCTGAGGGTTCTCGCCCACATTTCAAAGGATAAAAATTTGATTGAAGCGTTCACGAACGATATGGACGTTCACACAAAAACGGCGATGGACGTTTTTCATGTATCAGAAGAAGAAGTCACCCCTGCGATGAGAAGGCAGGCGAAAGCAGTCAATTTCGGAATCGTCTACGGAATCAGCGACTACGGCTTGTCGCAAAACCTGGGAATTACAAGAAAGGAAGCGGCAGCGTTTATTGAACGCTATTTCCACAGTTTCCAGGGAGTCAAAGAATACATGGAAGAGACCGTTCAGGAAGCGAAGCAGCGAGGCTATGTAACGACTCTTTTAAGCCGGAGGCGGTATATACCGGAATTGACGAGCCGGAATTTCAATCTGCGCAGCTTTGCCGAACGGACGGCGATGAACACACCGATCCAGGGAAGCGCCGCAGATATTATTAAAAAAGCGATGATCGACATGGCGGACAAGCTGAAAGAAAAAAATCTCCAGGCCAAACTGCTGCTGCAGGTTCATGACGAATTGATTTTTGAAGCGCCTGAAGATGAAATCAAAGTGCTTGAAAAACTGGTTCCGGAAGTCATGGAACATGCATTGGAGCTCGATGTTCCACTGAAAGTGGACTGCGCTTCAGGGCCTTCATGGTACGATGCAAAATAGAGAAAAGGAAGTGATGATGTGCCGGAATTACCAGAAGTCGAAACGGTCCGGCGCACTCTTGCCGGGCTTGTAAGAGGGAAAACGATCGATGCGGTTGATGTCAGATGGACAAAAATCATAAAACGTCCGGAGGAGCCTGAGGAATTCGCAAGACTCCTGGCCGGCCAGACGATTCAGTCGATCGGAAGAAGGGGAAAATTCCTGTTGTTTCATCTTGATGACTGTGTCATGGTTTCCCATTTGAGAATGGAAGGAAAGTACGGGCTTCATCAAAACGATGAACCCCTTGATAAACATGTGCACGTCATTTTCAGGTTCACGGACGGAAGCGAGCTGCGCTACCGGGATGTCAGAAAGTTCGGCACCATGCATTTGTTTAAGCCGGGAGAGGAACTGACAGAGCTGCCTCTCAGGCAGCTCGGCCCCGAGCCCTTCAGCAGCGAATTTACAGCCGATTACTTAAGAGAGCGCCTGAAGAAAACAAACCGCTCGGTGAAAACCGCGCTGCTCGATCAGCGGACAGTCGTCGGACTGGGCAATATTTATGTCGACGAGGCTTTGTTCAGAGCCGGTATCCATCCCGAGGCAACAGCGAACAAGCTCACAAAAAAACAGACGGTTCTTCTCCATAAAGAGATCATTCAAACGTTAAAGGAAGCTGTTGAAGCAGGGGGAAGCACAGTCAGATCTTACATCAATTCACAAGGTGAGATCGGCATGTTCCAGCTCAAACTTTTCGTTTACGGCAGGAAAGACGAACCTTGTAAAAAATGCGGATCTCCAATTGAAAAAACAGTCGTTGGCGGAAGGGGCACGCATTTTTGCATAAAGTGCCAGAAAAAATGACAATCGCATAGAAGGACAAAAGCAAGCCGTATCATGGTTCAAGCTGTCGGTGCATACGCTCCATATAGCTGTTAAAAGCAAGCTTTAAAGTGTGATGTTTCTTTTTCGGGTGAACAACACACGGATGGTTTTCTTCTTTCATATATATAAGAAGCCTAGAAAGCTGCCTTTAGGCTGCATGACTTACACTGCTCGCATCAACAGAAAGGAAGAGCCTGATATGATGTTTGCATCTTTCTTGCTGCTGGCATTTGCCGTCAGCTTGGACAGTTTTTCAGTCGGATTTACTTACGGATTGCGAAAGATGAAAATCCCATTTAAAGCGATTTTGATTATTGCTTTTTGCTCTGGTGCCGTGATGTATATTGCCATGATGATCGGAACCCTTTTGGCGAAATTCCTGCCCGTTGTCGTAACAGAAAGGCTCGGAGCCGTCATCTTAATGGGAATCGGCGCATGGGTGCTGTATCAGTTTTTCCGGCCGGAGAAAGAACAGGATCTCGTCTTCTCTGAAAAAACGCTTATTAACCTTGAATTGAAATCGCTCGGAATCGTGATACACATTTTAAGAAAACCGACAAGCGCCGACATTGATAAATCAGGAATCATTACCGGTATAGAAGCTTTCCTTCTCGGTTTCGCCCTCTCTATTGACGCGTTCGGCGCAGGGATCGGCGCGGCCGCGCTGGGCTTTTCCCCTGTACCGATGAGCATTACGGTAGGCATCATGAGCTCATTGTTCGTATTTTGCGGAATACAGGCAGGCCGATTTTTATCGAAATGGAACTGGATGGATAAACTGACCTTTCTTCCCGGTATATTGCTGATTATGATCGGCATCTGGAAACTGTAAGAAGGAGGTGCAGGCCTTTGACATTGGTCATCGGATTAACCGGGGGGATTGCCAGCGGCAAAAGCACTGTCGCGCAAATGTTCCAGCAGTGCGGCATCACGGTCGTCGATGCGGACGTGATCGCGAAAGAGGCCGTTGAACAGGGGATGCCCGCTTATCAGAAAATCGCTGAGACATTTGGTGAAGGCGTGCTGCTTGAAACAGGCGATATCGACCGGAGAAAACTTGGAGAAATTGTTTTTGCTAATGAAGAAAAAAGGCTGCAGTTAAATGCAATCGTCCATCCCGAAGTGAGAAAAATGATGATCAAGCAGCGCGACGAAGCCATCCGGGCCGGTGAACGGTTTGTTGTTCTCGATATTCCGCTTTTATATGAAAGCGGGCTCGAACATTTGACAGATAAAGTGATCGTTGTCTGGGTTCCGATGGAGCTTCAGCTTGAGCGGCTGATGAAAAGAAACCGGCTTAATAAAGACGAGGCGCTGAACAGAATTCACGCCCAGCAATCTCTTGACGAAAAAAAGAAAAGGGCAGACGCGGTGATCGATAACAGCGGCAGTCTGAAAGATACAGAAGCGCAGCTTCATCAGCTGCTTGATACATGGTCAAATATTGAAAAGTGAGCGCAATGTCGCGCTCACTTTTTTGATTAGTCTTTTTTAAACTGGCTGTAATTCGCATAGTACAGAGCGGTGCGCTGCGCACCTGCGTACCGTTTGGCAAAAGCTTTGGCATTGCCGGCCTTCATCGTCCGATAGCTGTAGTTGGATGAAGGTGTCCAGCTTGTCTCAGGCGATTTCTGCCCCTTTATCGCCGGATATGACCCGACATCTTTAAACGCGCCGTCTCCGTAATCATCCAGTATGCCTTTCTCATTGCCCGTGCCGAAGTAATTGGCTTCAGAATATATTTTCGCCAATGTCGTAATCGTGAAGCCAAGGTGGTAATTGTTGATATAATTGTTTTTCACGTGATAATAGCCGTAACGCATCAACCCGGGCGCCCTGACATAGAGATTCTCAAAGCGGCTGTGGCTGATTGTCATCCGCGGATAGCCATTATATATACTGTGGTATTGCTTGTCATCTTGAGGCCAGCCGAGAATCAGGCCGTACCTGTGGTCTGTGAATGTGCTGTGCGACAGTGTGACGTAATCGGCTTTAGCGCCGACGTATAAGAGCTTGTCGAGATCGTGGCCGTTTGCCGTATAGCTGTGGCCTTGGAATGTGACGTGGTCAATCCAGTAGTTTCTCGAATCGGTAATGTAAACAGGGATGTCATTGTTTTCATTTATGGATGCATCATGTGCAATGACCAGATTTTTGAAAATAACGTTGCCAGAGTCCGCTTTTGTTTTAAAGTAAATGTTATTCAGCTTATGTTTTTCATACGAGCCGATGATTGTTTTATTGGCGCCCACCGTTAATACCGTTTTGGCTGAAGCGCCGATATTGCTGGAGACGACAATCGTGCGCGGCGTTGAATCTTCAATATTGGCCTTCAGTTCGCCCAGATTATTGACATAGACGACTTTTCCAAGCAGGCCGCCGGTTGTGCCTGTTTTCTGCTTGCCGTTCGTTTCCCTTGCATAGCCTGCGAAACCTTCGAGCCCGTCGCTTGGAAGCTTCCACTTTTGGACGGAGCTGCCCGTATATTTGGCAAGCTTCACTCCGCTGCCGTCCAGTGTCAGTGCAAGGCTGCTGTTTTGTGCACTGACGATTTTATACGTGATAAAATCTCCGTTTCCGTCTTTGTCGGCCCCGATGATATTCCACAACTCTTCCTTCCGTGAATTGTCATAGTAGACCACAGCCGGATTATTGTCTGACAGTGCGTAATGGGCAGGGATGATAATTTTGCCGCTATCCATATTTCTGATTTTGAATTGTTTGCCGTCAGACGTATCAAGCCTCCATCTTTCTTCTTTTTCTCCGCTCGTCTGTTTTGCTGTTAGCGGTGCGTTGTCTTGATTCCCGGCGGGCGTAATATTTAAGCCTGATGAGCTTTCCAGCCTGATCATCTGTTCCGGATAATCTTCGTTTGCCGCAGAAGCAGCGACTGTACCTAATAAAAAATAAATGCCGGCCGCAGCCAAAAAAGAAATGATAAAATATACGTTTTTAGTCAGTTTCATGGTTGTCCTTCCTTGAAGACACTGCCTTCTGTCGTGTGAAAATTTAGCGCTGTTGGAAATTGTAGCACTAAAGATGTATTTGAAATATATGCTTTAATGCTGATTTTTACTAGTTCTTTGTTCACTCTTTCACAAAAGACGCTTAAATTTGCTGTAAAAGAAACAAATGGTATGGATAATTAAAAATAATGTGTTATACTTATTTTGAATAAATCATGATGTGGAATGACATAAAATAAGGGGTGCATATTTGATGAAAGTGAAAGTTGCGATAAACGGATTCGGCCGAATCGGCAGAATGGTGTTTAGAAAAGCGATGCTTGATGAACAGATTGACATTGCGGTGATCAATGCGAGCTATCCTCCGGAAACGCTCGCTCATTTAATAAAGTATGACACAAATCACGGCCGTTATGAACTTTATGTAAAGGCTGGAGACGACTGCCTGTTCGTTAACGGTAAAAAGGTCATGCTGACCAATCAGAGGGACCCTAAGCTTCTTCCATGGGGACAATACGGGATCGACATCGTCGTGGAAGCGACGGGGAAATTCAACTCAAAGGAAAAAGCGGAAGCACATATTGAAGCCGGCGCGAAAAAAGTTATTTTGACGGCGCCGGGCAAAAATGAAGACATCACAATTGTAATGGGTGTCAACGAACGCGATTTTGATGCGGAGCGTCATACGATTATTTCAAACGCTTCCTGTACGACGAATTGTCTCGCTCCAGTCGCAAAAGTGCTTGATGATGCATTCGGCATTGAAAACGGCCTGGTGACAACCGTACACGCTTTTACAAATGATCAAAAAAATATTGATAATCCGCACAAAGACTTGAGGAGGGCGCGCGCCTGCGGATCTTCGATCATTCCGACAACGACAGGCGCCGCGAAAGCGCTGTCACTTGTCATGCCCCATTTAAAGGGTAGAATGCACGGCCTGGCCCTGCGCGTTCCCGTCTCAAATGTGTCGCTCGTTGACCTTGTGGCTGATTTAAAAAGCGATGTGACGTCGGAGGATATTAATGAGGCGTTCCGCATGGCGGCGGCAGGCTCCATGTCCGGGATCATCGATGTATGCGATGAACCGCTCGTTTCATCCGATTTTAATACGAATCCATACTCGGCGGTGATCGACAGTCTTTCGACAATGGTGCTTGAAAACAGAAAGGTGAAAGTGCTCGCATGGTATGACAATGAATGGGGATATTCGTGCAGGGTTGTCGATTTGATCAGATACGCGGCTTCAAGAATGAAACACCCCTCAGCTGTATAAAATAAGAGCATGGACGGATAAAAAAATAAATACCCCTTAACCATCAAATGATAAAACCGCCTTGCAAAAAATATTCAAACAAAGTATACTATTTTTCGTGAACTTCTAGTTCGTGAGCGCTTCGGCATTACTTAAAGGGTTAGGACCTCTCCGGACTAACTTTCCCCCGTGGTAATTGACCGGTTCAGTTGCTTGGAAATTCACTTTTTTAATTCTTGTTAAGGGGGGTCCATGCTATGGAAACAATGGGGCGTCACGTTATCTCCGAACTGTGGGGATGCGATTTTGATAAGCTGAATGACATGGATTTTATTGAAAAAACGTTTGTAAATGCGGCACTGAAGTCAGGTGCTGAGGTACGTGAGGTAGCCTTTCATAAGTTTGCACCTCAAGGTGTAAGCGGAGTCGTGATTATTTCAGAATCTCACTTGACCATTCACAGTTTTCCTGAACACGGATATGCCAGCATTGATGTTTATACTTGCGGAGATTTAGATCCGAACGTAGCTGCCGATTATATCGCAGAAGAGTTAAGAGCGGAAACAAGAGAGAACATTGAAATACCGAGAGGCATGGGACCTGTTCAGGTGAAACAGGCCAAAGCCAAAGCACAGGCACTTTAATGCCGATAGAGGAGCTGGATGAAAAAGCGGACACCGCTTTTAAAATCCGCTCCTTTTTCTTTCCTCTCCCGAAAATCCCCAAACCATATTCCCCGGCATTCTCTTGCTGTTTTGTTTTCCCTTGGAAATCAACCATTTTTTTAATAAAATATAGAGAAGAAAGACAAAGGGGACAGGGGATATGAGTCTTTTTCAAAACATTCAACGGTTTTTTTCTACACACGCCGAAACGTCTGACCGCCATCCTTCGGAAGAGCTGAAGAGCCGCTATTATAAAGCGGCGTCAAAAGAAGCGCTCAATGCTGTAAAGGAAGTGCTGGAAGGCCTTGACGGCTGCAAGGTGACGTCAGTGTCGGAGGAAAGAGGAGAAATCAGCGCCGAAGTTAAAAAAACGAGAAAAGCTTTTGTGGTGGCGACAGTCGTTTCGATTCGGCCTTTTGATACAGCGGTGGACTTTAATGTGTCAACTGAAACGTTTTTGCCGACCGATTTTGGCTACAGCCGCGGGCTTGTCTCGACGCTATACAGCGAACTGGACGGAAAGCTGCAGGAATCTGTACATTCAAACAATTGAATAGGAGCTGAAAAAATGAAATGTCCAGCATGTCAGCATAATGGGACGAGGGTTTTGGACTCCCGTCCGGTTGACGAAGGCAGATCGATTCGCAGAAGACGCGAATGCGAATCGTGCAACTATCGATTTACTACATTTGAAAAAGTGGAAGAAATTCCGCTCATCGTCGTAAAAAAAGAAGGAATCCGGGAAGAATTCAGCCGCGAGAAAATGCTCCGCGGTTTGATCAAAGCGTGCGAAAAGCGCCCTGTCGCCTTGAAGCAGCTTGAGGATATTTGCTTTGAAATTGAAAAAGAGCTTAGAAATCAAGGCGTTTCTGAAGTGAAAAGCGACATGATCGGAGAAATGGTGATGGACAGGCTTGCGAAAATCGACGAAGTCGCATATGTACGGTTTGCTTCAGTATACCGCCAATTTAAAGATATTAACGTATTTATCGACGAGCTGAAAGATTTAATAAAGAAAGAACGGTAAAGAGCTGTAAATTGATCCAGCTCTTTTCTCATGACAAAAACACAGTCGTGTGACATGAAAGCCTGAAAAAGGTGTAAAATGAGGACAAGAAACAAAGTGGAAGGTTGACAAAAGATATGAGTAATTATTGGAAAGATTTGCTTCCTGTCGATCCGTATGTTGTCAAAAGCAGCGGATTGCTGCAGGACTTGGACCGGCAAATTGTCACGCTATTGTATCAGCCTTTAATCGGCTCTTTTTCGTTCAGCTTGTTTCTCACGCTGTGGGGAGAGCTGGAGCAAAACAGAGTCTGGGGAAAAAGCTCGACTCACAGACAGCTGATGGCGGCGATGCAGACCAGCCTGAAGACGATTCACTCAGAAAAGGAAAAGCTTGAGGGGATCGGACTGTTGAAAACTTATATAAAAGAAACGGAACACGAACGTTTGTTTATATATGAATTGATTCCGCCGCTCAGACCGGACGAGTTCTTTCAGGACGGCATGCTGAATGTCTTCTTGTACAACCGCGTCGGAAAGGCGAGGTTTCAGCAGCTGAAAGAATATTTTTCCCACCCGTCTGTTCCTGAAGAAGCACGGGACATCACCCGTTCTTTCAATGAAGTTTTTGCATCTGTCCAGCCGAGCGAATGGAAGATGTCCGACGATATGATCGAAGCGATGGAGCTTCGCGAAGATCATGAATGGATGAAAGAAGGGAATAGCCAACCGGCAGCAGTCACAGACGACGCCTTTGACTTTCAACTGTTTCTCGCCGGTTTATCTGACACGCTTATCCCGAGAAAAGCGCTGACAGACCAAGTAAAGGAAACGATTAAAAAGCTGGCCTTTCTCTACGGTATCGAACCGCTTCAGATGCAAAACGTCGTCATGTCAGCCGTTGACGAACACGATATGATCACGACAGAGGCGCTCAGAAAAGCGGCGAGCGACTGGTATCAGATCGAGCGCGGCGGCCCGCTTCCCGAACTCGTCGACAAAGTGCAGCCGATGAATCTCCGCGAACAGCCGAATCAACAGTCGTCAACAAACGCCAAGGAAGACAATTTGATCGCTTTGCTGGAGCAAGTATCGCCAAGAAAGCTGCTGCAGGATATTGGCGGCGGAGCGGAACCATCCAAAGCCGATCTGAAAATTATAGAAGAAATTATGCTTGACCAAAAATTAGAGCCCGGCGTCATCAATGTTCTGATTTATTATGTCATGCTGAAAACCGATATGAAGCTTTCGAAAAATTACACCCAAAAAATCGCTTCTCACTGGGCCAGAAAAAAAGTTCGTACGGTTAGAGAGGCCATGAAGCTTGCGAAAGAAGAAAACCGCCAATATCTTGAATGGGCGGAAGGGAAGAAAAAGACTTCCCGGAACAAGAAAGTCATCAGAGAAGAAAAGCTGCCTGATTGGCTTCGGGAAAGTGACGATGCTGACAGCAAACCGCTGGAAACAGAGCAGGCTGGTCCTGCAACCAGAGAAGGCTTTGACCAGCAGAAACAGAAGCTGCTCGAAGAAGTAAAAAAACTGAAAAAGCATTCCGCTCTTTAATGTGAGGTGACAAGATGATGGAGCCGATTAAACGCGCTTTGCAAGGCGTGACGACGAGACCCGATTTTAAAAAACGCCTTGAAGATATGAAAGAAAAAGTGCTCTCTGACAAGGATGTTCAGGCGTTTTTAAACAGCCGCCAGTCAGAAGTGGATCAAGGAATGATCGACAGGAGCCTTAACAAGCTTTATGAATATACACAGCAAAGCAAAGCATGCCAAGACTGCCCGGGTCTGAAAGAATGCAAAAACCTGATACAGGGTTATCATCCAAAGCTTGTGCTGAACGGAAAAACAATCGATGTTCAATACGATAGGTGTCCGGAAAAAAAGAAAGCGGACGAGAGGGAAAGACAGAGGTCGCTGATTAAAAGCATCTATATTCAACAGGATCTTCTGAATGCTACGTTTGCCGATATTGACGGAGATGACCCGAGCAGATTGAAGGTCCTTCAGCTTGTGACGGGATTCTTGCATGACTATAACGAAACGGGAAAGGGAAAAGGCATTTACGTCTACGGGAAGTTCGGGGTCGGAAAGACCTTTATGCTGGCCGCCATTGCAAATGAGCTTGCCGCAAAGGATCATCCGTCCATTCTCGTCTATGTCCCTGAATTTGTCAGGGAGCTGAAAAATGCGATACATGATCAGTCGCTTGAGGAAAAGCTTGATATGGTCAAGTCTACGCCGATTCTGATGCTCGATGACATCGGTGCGGAGTCCATGTCAAGCTGGGTGAGGGATGAGGTGCTCGGCGCCATCCTTCAGCACAGAATGTCCCAGCAGCTGCCGACGTTTTTCTCTTCAAACTTTGATCCTGATGAACTGAAACACCATTTCACCTATTCGCAAAGGGGAGAAAAAGAAGAAGTAAAAGCGGCAAGGCTGATGGAAAGGGTGCTGTATTTAGCGACGCCTGTCCGGCTGGACGGGAAAAACCGGCGTCAGTAATCATTTGACACCGAGCTTCAATCACGGAGATGAAGAAGATGCGAAAAAGAACCTTGGCCAAATGGACGGTAATCGCCGTAATCGCGGCGGCCGGACTATGGCTGAATGCGAAATACCTGAATCTGAGCCCTGCTCATATAAGAGAAGGCGTCTTATCCTTTGGGATTTTCGCCCCGTTGATCTATATCGGACTATTGATGATCCGGCCGTTTTTGCTGCTTCCTGCTTCCGTTTTCGCCGTCAGCGGCGGCCTCGCATTCGGTCCGCTGTTTGGCTCTTTGTATTCTTTTATCGGTGCGGCAGGCGGTGCATTTTTATCATTCGCTCTTGCATACAGGCTCGGCGGATACTTTCAGCACATGCCGCTGAAGCTCGACAGCCTGCGGACGCTTTTGCGGAAAAACGGCTTTTTCTGCATTTTGCTCTTGAGGCTGGCGCCGATTCATTTTGACGCGGTCAGCTATGCGGCAGGCGTTTCCAAAGTGAAGCCTCTGTCGTTTGCCCTGGCGACGGCCGCGGGTATCATACCGGGCACCATTATTTTAAACGTGCTCGGGTCAAGCCTCTTGACCGGCGACATTATAGCGATTGCGGTTACAGCCGCAATTTACCTGATATTCATTACAGTGCCGCTTTTGTTCAGAAAAAAAGTGCAGGCGCTCCTCGATTAAGGGCTCATCCTTTTTTTACGTCTATTTTATTTGTCACCCCCATATACATGTAACAGATGTTGTTAGGGGGGACAAACATGCTTGAAATTACATTTGAAGATGATTATGATACAGCCGCGTTTTTGCATCTCCTTCGCAATGCGGATGCGAATCGGCATATCAGGATTCACGAAGCGCCAGGGAAGATCGGAATTGAAAAGACCCATTCCTCTGTCAGTATTCAGGCCTATATTGAGCCGGTTCTGACGAGATTTTTTACAGAATGCAAAGAAGATGAATACATGCTTTCGGTCATTGAAGGCGATTATTACTTTTTGGACCGGGATGAACAGCAGCAGATTCTTCAATTGGCCCACAGCATTATGGAGGGCGAACTTGAAGGGCTTCCTCTCAACAAGGACGACACCCCTCGCGAACATTACATCATTCAGGAGCTCCAAGCGATCTGTCTTGAGGAAAACGTCTTTTCGATTCGGTCATTTATGACGTTTCGCCTTGCGAAGTATTATGAACGCCTCAGATCTTATGTGGAGGCGGCGATCGACGAGTATAAAATGGAGCAGGAATATCAGACATTCATTCAATCGCTGAGAGACTACGTCATGTCGAAAGAGCCGATGCTTGACCATGTCCACATTGTGCACGACGGTTACTTTGTATTGTGGGAATTAAAGTATATTTCTGAACGGGAACAAAAAAAATACATAGACAGGCGGTTCGTAAGAGAACACCCAATGTATATTGATTCCCATCTCCTGGCTCCGCTCGTATCGATTGCGCCGGAAAAAATAGACCTCTATACAGAAGACCGGGAACACGCCATGGTTCAGACCATTCAAAATATTTTTCAGGAGAGGGTGCGGATTCTTCCGCTTGGCGCCTTTCATCCGCGGGAAAACATTTTGGAAGAGCATTCTTGATTTTGCGTGAAAAACAATTTATAATACGGTATAAACTTAAAGATATCATGTATTGATAAGGACATGAAAAGATGAACACCGGTTTGACAGAGAGGGAGACCATGGCTGAAAGTCTCTTATGCCAAGGATCATTTTTTTACCGCCTTTGAACATCAGTTGTGAACGGCAATTTGTCTAGTAATGACTGACGGGACTTCCCGTTACAGAACCGAAAGCCGAGAGCGCGCCGGGTTTTTTGCGTTTTCGGGAAAAAGGGTGGAACCACGAATTCCGTTTATTAATCCTCGTCCCTTTCTTAGGGGGACGGGGATTTTTTATTTTGTAAAAAAAAGGAGTGACTAGGATGTCAGATATGGTAAAAATCAAATTTCCTGACGGAGCGGTTAAGGAGTTTGCAAAAGCGACGACAACAGAAGATATCGCGGCATCAATCAGTCCCGGCTTAAAGAAAAAAGCGATAGCGGGGAAATTAAACGGCAAAGAAATCGATCTGCGCGCACCGATCCTTGAGGACGGCGCCATCGAAATCATTACAGAAGGCAGCGAAGAAGCGCTTGAAATCATGCGCCACAGTACTGCACACTTAATGGCCCAGGCGATCAAGCGCCTGTATAAAAACGTGAAGCTCGGGGTCGGCCCGGTTATCGAAAACGGCTTCTACTACGACGTGGATTTGGAAGAAGCGCTGACTCCGGAAGACCTTCCGAAGATTGAGAAGGAAATGAAAAAAATCGTCGGGGAAAATCTGCCGATCGTAAGAAAAGAAGTCAGCCGAGAGGAAGCCAGAGCCCTGTTTGCCGAAATCGGCGATGATCTGAAATTGGAACTGCTTGATGCGATTCCGGAAGGCGAGACGGTATCGATCTATGAGCAGGGCGAATTCTTCGATCTGTGCCGCGGTGTTCACGTTCCTTCGACGGGCAAAATCAAGGAGTTCAAGCTGCTGAGCCTTGCGGGGGCATACTGGCGCGGAGACAGCAACAACAAGATGCTCCAGCGCATCTATGGGACGGCTTTCTTCAAAAAAGCCGAGCTTGAAGAGCATCTTCGCCTCCTTGAGGAAGCGAAAGAACGCGACCACAGAAAACTCGGAAAAGAACTGAAGCTGTTCGCCAATTCGCAAAAAGTCGGCCAGGGTCTGCCACTTTGGCTGCCAAAGGGTGCGACCATCAGACGCGTCATCGAGCGCTATATCGTTGACAAAGAGCTCGCGCTCGGCTATGAGCACGTGTACACCCCTGTCCTCGGCAGCAAAGACCTGTATGAAACATCAGGCCACTGGGATCATTATCAAGACGGCATGTTCCCGCCGATGGAGATGGACAATGAAACACTTGTGCTTCGTCCGATGAACTGTCCGCACCATATGATGATTTATAAAAACGACATTCACAGCTACCGTGAGCTTCCGATCCGGATCGCCGAGCTCGGAACGATGCACCGCTATGAAATGTCAGGGGCTCTTTCAGGGCTGCAGCGCGTCCGCGGAATGACGCTGAATGACGCCCACATTTTCGTCCGTCCAGATCAAATCAAAGACGAGTTCATTCGAACTGTCCGCCTGATTCAGGATGTATACGAAGACTTCGGACTGGAAGAGTATTCATTCCGCTTGTCTTACCGCGACCCTGAAGATACAGAGAAATACTACGATGACGATGAAATGTGGAACAAAGCGCAATCGATGCTGAAGGAGGCGATGGACGAGATCGGCCATGATTATTACGAAGCTGAAGGGGAAGCGGCCTTCTACGGACCGAAGCTTGACGTTCAGGTCAAAACAGCAATCGGCAAAGAGGAAACTCTGTCAACTGTTCAGCTGGACTTCCTTCTTCCTGAAAAATTCGATCTGACATATGTCGGGGAAGACGGAAAACCTCATCGTCCGGTCGTCATTCACAGAGGTGTCGTATCGACAATGGAACGCTTTGTCGCTTTCTTAATTGAGGAGCATAAAGGCGCATTGCCGACATGGCTTGCCCCTGTTCAGTTCCAGGTCATCCCTGTATCGCCGTCTGTGCATCTTGACTACGCCAAAAAAGTTCAAGAGCGCCTGCAGCGTGAAGGGCTTCGCGTTGAAGTCGATACCCGCGACGAGAAAATCGGCTATAAAATCCGTGAAGCGCAGATGCAAAAAATCCCTTACATGCTTGTCGTCGGCGACCAGGAAGTTGAAAACGAAGCCGTCAACGTCCGCAAATACGGAGAGCAAAAATCAGAAACGGTTGCAATTGCAGACTTTATCAAAAAAGCCGTTGCTGAAGCAAAGAAATAAACAAGAAAAAAGCATGATTCCCGCCCGGGAGTCATGCTTTTTTGCTTAGCTTGTCCGCCGCTTGTCCGCGGAGGATATCGAACAGTTCGCTTAAATGGCTGATTTCGTGATCAGGTGCAACATCGGTTTCATTCTTTTTGCCTTTGCGGTTGACCCAGACGGTTTGAATGCCTGCTCTGGAAGCCCCGAGAATGTCGGTGTTCAAGTTGTCTCCGACCATTACGGCATCATCTTTTGTCATGCCGAGGAGGGTGAGGCAGTGTTCAAATATGCTTGGATCAGGCTTTCCTTTTCCAAATTCACCGGAAATCACGATTTCATTAAAATAAGGAGCAAGTTCCGGTACGCCTGCCAACTTTTCTTTCTGCAGGCTCGGATCGCCGTTTGTCAGCAAAAGAAGCTCTACTTTTCCTTTCAGCTCATCTAAAACGGCAAATGTTTCTTCATAAACAAAAGGGCTCTTTCGGCGCACTGCCGCAAAATATTCGCCGAGTTCTTCCCCGAAGGCGGGATCGTCGATGCCAAACGCCTTCAATCCGTTTGTCCATGCGTTTCTTCTGTATTCGGGAACAATTTTGTTCAGTTTTTGAAACCCTTCGCTGATCGGCTCGCTGAAGTTTGACCACAGTCCTTCAAATGGGTTGATGCCGATCATGACGGTGTATGGATATGTTTCATAAGACATGTAAAGCTTTCGCGCTGCTTCGCGCACGGCTGCTTCAAATTCTTCCGCATGGATTCCGTATTTTTCTTCAGCTTTAAGGCACGTTTTGGAAAATGCTGTGCTGACGCTTTTTTCATCCCAGAGCAATGTATCGTCTAAATCAAAAAATACGGCTTTCATCATCTTCTCCTCTGCCATTAATTTATAGAATTCTCTCATTTATTTTACAATAGATCAAAGGGATGTGAAAGAAATGATTTAAGAATGTGATGTAATGCAGTATCAAAGTGTGAAAGCTTCTTGAATATGATAAAATGAAACGAAATCTATTGTTTGGAAAACGTTTCTAAGATCTATTTTATGATGGTGATGCTGGCCCATGCGCGGGAGGAAGAATCGTTTTATAGTTGAGGAGATGGAAGGAATGGTATTGTGAAAAAACGCTGGGTATTTTGGTGGATTTGCAACATATTTTGGACGGCCGTTTTTGTAATCGGAGCAGCTGTTGTTTGGCTGAGAGATGTTGATGGCGCTGGTGTTGCTCAAACACCTGAACTTAAATTAATAGCATTTATCGTTTTGTTAATTGCATTTATATTTCCATTCATCATTCAAGTTGTGTGGCTGATTGTTAATTTCAAAGTGGGAAGCAGCAAATAAGTAAACGGCGGCAGACAATTGCTGCCTTTTTTATTTTGCTCATGAAGCGGTTTTGGCCGTTAAAAGGTTTTAAAGCCATGCCGTCTCAAAGAGTGAATAAAGAGAGGTATGATAGAATAAGAGCAGATTCCGATTCAGAAAGAAAGCAAGGGGAAGTACATGGTCCAACTCATGATTATGATGCTGGAGAGAGTGGGGATCATCGTCATTCTGGGCTTTATGTTGGCCCATATGAAGGTGTTCCGTCAGCACCTACAGCATCCGGAAGGGTATAAGGGCAAGGGAGTTCTCATCTTTATTTTTTCCTTGTTCAGCATCATCAGCAACTATACAGGCATTGAAATCCGGGAGCGCGAGATTTTGAACAATGACTGGATTTTCGCAATCGACCCGTCAAGCTCGATTGCCAATACGAGAATTCTCGGCGTCGAAATCGGCGGCTTGATCGGAGGGCCGTTTGTCGGAGCGGGTGTCGGACTGCTCTCAGGCATTCACCGTTTTTCACTGGGAGGGACGACGGCTTTGAGCTGCGCGGTTTCTTCACTGCTGGCAGGTGTCATTGCGGGTTATATCGGCAGCTTTTTCAGGAATCGGCACCAGATGGTGACACCGCGGGTAGCCGCTCTTGCGGGCATTTGTATGGAGGGCCTGCAGATGCTTATGATTCTCGTGCTTGCAAAACCGCAGGCTGAGGCACTTGCGCTTGTTCAGATGATCGGCATTCCAATGACGATTGTCAACGGGACGGGCAGCTTTATTTTTCTATCGATCATTCAGTCTATTATCCGCAAAGAGGAACAGGCGCGGGCCGTTCAGACCCATAAGGTATTTTCGATAGCGGATCAGACGCTTCCTTTTTTCCGCCGGGGACTGAATGAGGATTCCTGCAAAAGCGCCGCTCTCATTATACACCGCATGACAGGGACGGATGCCGTATCGATTACGGATAGAGAGAACATTCTCGCTCATGTCGGAGATGGAGCAGATCATCATATTCCTTCGAAAAATCTGATCACCGGTTTATCGAAAAAAGTCATTCAAACCGGAAAGGTCATGAAAGTGAAGTCGCGCGATGAAATCGAGTGTGCGCACCGTTCCTGTCCGCTGCAGGCGGCGATCGTACTGCCGCTCTTCTCCAACCGCGAAACAATCGGCACGCTGAAGCTGTACTTCAAGCACCCGTCCGGTCTTAACCGTGTGACGGAAGAGCTGGCCGAAGGGCTTGCCATGCTTTTTTCCACTCAGCTAGAACTCGGTGAGGCTGAGCTGCAAAGCAAGCTTTTGAAAGATGCCGAAATCAAGGCGCTTCAGGCGCAGGTCAATCCGCACTTTTTATTTAATGCCATCCATACGATTTCTGCTCTGTGCAGGACAGATCCGGAAAAAACGCGAAAACTTCTCTTGCAGCTGAGCGTTTATTTTCGTTCCAATCTGCAGGGAGCCAGGCAGCTGATGATTCCGCTTTCAAAAGAGCTGAATCATCTGGAAGCCTATTTATCATTGGAGCAGGCCCGATTTCCGGGCAAGTATCATATTGATTTTCATATCGAGGACGGCCTTGAAAATATGGAAATCCCTCCTTTTATCTTGCAGCTGCTCGTTGAAAACGCGCTTCGCCATGCATTCCCGAGAAAACAAAAGGTATGCACGGTAAAAGTATGCGCTGTGAGAGAGCGGGACGGCGTTTTGATGAAGGTGTCAGACAACGGCAGGGGAATTAATCCGGAGATGCTTGGACAGCTGGGGCAGGCGCCCGCCCCTTCAAAGGAAGGAAATGGGACGGCGCTTTACAATGTGAACCAGCGGCTCACCGGTTTGTTCGGGCACCAGGCTGCTCTGCAGATTGCCAGCGAACTTGATAAAGGAACAGAGATATCCTTCAAGATTCCTTTTCAAACCGAAAGAGAGGGGAACAGAGATGCTCAAGGTATTAATCGTGGATGATGAAATGTTTGCGCGGGACGAGCTGAGATATTTACTAGAGCAGACTGAAGAAGTGGATGCGATTGACGAAGCTGAACATATCGAAGAAGCGTTTGACAAAATGGCGGATCGCAAACCCGATATCCTCTTTTTGGACATCGATCTGTCAGGGGAGAACGGTTTTGACATTGCGCAGCGGCTGAAAAAAATGTCGGCGCCTCCGGCTGTCGTTTTTGCGACCGCTTATGATGAATATGCGCTGAAAGCATTTGAAGTGGATGCGATTGATTATTTGACAAAGCCGTTTGATGAGGAGCGAATCAGACAGACAATCCACAAATATAAAAGGATGCGCCCCGGCAAACAGGAGGAGCGGCAGCTTGCAGGCCACCACAGGCTGGCTCTCAGCATTGACGAATCGATCGTCGTGCTCGATCCCGATGAAATCGTATACGCCGGGTTAGAAGGCGGACACGTCACAGTGAAGACTTTTGATCAGGCATACACGGTTCACGATACATTGGTTGTACTCGAACAAAAGCTTTCGCAGACGGCATTGATCAGGGTGCACAGAAGTTTTCTCGCAAATATGGATCATATTAAACAGGTCAAACCCTGGTTCAATTCGACATACAACCTCCTGATGAAAGACGGCTCCACGATCCCTGTCAGCCGTACATACGCGAAAGAGCTGAAAAAACGGCTGCATATGGTGTGAAAAAATGATCAGCGGCGGTGAAGGGCTTAATTCGTCTTTCACCGCCGTTTTTTAGCTAAAACATGCGCTGGAGCCCGGGGCGTCCTGCTTCAACGGCGAACTTGGCATAAGTTGAGGCTGGAGCGCCGGGACGTGTGATATAAGGAAGAACCTGAAAGTCGGCTTCGAGCTGCCGGGGCGTCAAGCGGCAGCGAACATAGCCGCGCTGTGCATTGTACAGTTTGACATGCGGGTTTCCGAGCCAGATCGGCGCCAAAGAATCGGTCTCGCTGCCGTCAGCGTCCGAAGATATCGAAGTTGTGATCAGCTCGGTTCCGATTGTCGCTGACCCCGCATCATCGAAGTCCGCTTTTAAGTCGGCGGCGGCATGTCTGTGAATATCCCCTGTCAGTACAACGGGGTTTTGGATGCCGTATGCCTTGTATGCGGAAAAAAGCCTATCGCGGCAAGCGGGAAAGCCGTCCCACTGGTCTGTGCTGTACTCAACTCCAGGACCTGTGTCGCGGTCGATTTGAGCCAGCACGACTTGCTGGACTAAAAAGTTCCAAATCGTGTCAGACCGGCTCAAGCCGTGAAAAAGCCAGCGCTCCTGGTCAAATCCGAGTATGGAGCGGGATGGCTCAAGCCGTTCAGCCTCATTTGCCGGAAAATTATTGCGGTACTGCCGGGTGTCCAAAACATTGAATTCAGCCAGGTTTCCATAGCGGAACCGCCTGTACATCAGCATGTCAGGCCCCTTTGGAATCGATGTGCTGCGGATCGGGATATTTTCATAGAAAGCTTGATACGCCGCTGCGCGCTGCCGGAGAAAATCGTCCGGAGAAGCATTGTATTGCGAATGGATGCCGGCATAATTGTTTTCAACCTCATGGTCATCCATCGTCACAACCCAGGGAGCCAGCGCATGAATGGCCTGAAGGTCCGGATCTGTCTTAAAAAGAGAATATCTGAGTCTGTATTGGCTGAGGGTAACGGTTTTTGCGTTGTGGGCAGCGGATAAAGTCACATCGCGGAAAAGATTTTTAGCATTAATGGCATATTCATAAATATAGTCTCCGAGGAAAAAAACAACGTCCGGATGGTCTTCGGCCATATGCCGGTAAGCCGTAAAATACCCGTGGTACCAAGCTTGGCACGAGGCGAGGGCGAACGACATCCCCTTGATGTCGGCGTGCGGGGCAGGCGCGGTTTTTGTACGGCCTGTCCGGCTGATTTCCCTGCCCGCTTTAAACCTGTACCAATAATAGCTTCCCGGCTTTAAACCGTGCACTTCAACATGAACGGAGTGGGCAAGCTCAGCGAGCGCAGAGGACGTCCCGCGCTTCACCACTTTGTGAAAATGTTCATCTTCAGCTACTTCCCACTGAACAGGGACAGCTTTGTCAGGCATTCCCCCTAATCCGTCTTCGGCAAGCGGATCGGGGCCAAGCCTCGTCCAGATGACAAACCCGTCGGGATGCGGGTCTCCTGAAGCCACTCCAAGCTTGAATGGATAATCTGCAAATCGGGGCGCGCCTGCGGCGATTGAAGCGTCTTCAGGCATCAAGCCGCGCCTTGCCAAAGATGCAAATTCGCCAGACGGAACAAAGCGGCCTCCTCTTGAATGGTCCATGGGTCAGGGCCTCCTCATCAATTTCTCATTAACCACTATACGATCAGCTTAGCTTCATTAGCACATTCTGGAATTTAAATAATTGTGAAGAATTTGCAAAGCCGGAAGAGTGATTTGCATTTCAGCTTCCCATTTCTGCAATTGAGGGGCCGTATCCGGCAAGTTATTTTGAAAACGCTTTTTTGGGGAGGCTCTTTTTATATAATGAACCCAACACAGCCAAAGAGGTGAACGAAATGAAGGGTAAAAAAGAATACGGCTTTTTAACTCAGGCATTTATTTTTGCTGTTATGATGTTTATTTCAAACGGAATCGCCGCGGTTCTGCCCATCCCGATTCCTCCATCTGTCATCGGTTTGGTGCTGTTGTTTGCATTGCTGTGTACGAAGGTGCTGAAGCTTGAACAAGTTGAATCGCTCGGCACGGCGCTCACTTCGCTGATCGGCTTTTTGTTCGTTCCGTCGGGAATATCAGTGATGAATTCGCTCGGCGTCATGGAGAAATACGGATTGCCGATCGTCCTCGTGATTTTCCTGGCCACCGTCATTCTGCTTGCAGCGACAGGATTGTTTTCACAGTTCATTCTGTCTGTCGGCAAAAAGGACCGTCAAGACACACGAGTTGAACCAGCCAAAAAAACAGCATCTTGAATCAATAGGAGGTTCTTTACGCTATGACACCTTATTTCGGTATCGTCGTTTCACTGGCCGCATTTGGCACCGGCACTTTTTTATTTAAAAAATCAAATGGTTTTTTCTTATTCACGCCTCTGTTTGTCGCGATGATTCTTGGGATCGCGTTTTTAAAAATCGGCGGTTTTTCATATGAGGACTACAAGAGCGGCGGAGACATCATTAAGTTCTTTTTGGAGCCCGCCACAATTGCGTTCGCCATTCCTTTATATAAACAGGCGGACAAGTTGAAAAAGTATTGGCTGCAAATCCTTGGTGCCATTATTGCAGGCTCCGTCTGCTCGGTTGCCGTCGTCTATCTGATCGCAAACGCGCTCCATCTTGACGGAGCCGTCATGAAAAGCATGCTGCCCCAGGCCGCCACAACGGCGATTGCTCTTCCTTTATCAAAAGGGATCGGCGGGATTCAAGATATTACGGCCTTCGCCGTCATCTTTAACGCAGTGATCGTCTATGCGCTCGGCGCGCTTTTTTTGAAAATCTTCAAAGTGCAGCATCCGATCGCCAAAGGGTTGGCGCTCGGAACATCAGGACATGCCCTCGGCGTCGCCGTCGGAATTGAGATGGGGGAAGTCGAAGCGGCAATGGCGAGTATTGCAGTTGTCGTCGTCGGCGTCGTGACCGTGTTTGTCGTTCCGTTATGTGTTCAAATGATCGGCGGATAGAGCGGCTGAAAGAAAAATAAAAAAATAGCATTGCTATTTGAAATGTGTCCTGATATAATAGCAAATGTTGTGATAAATTTTATATCTTGACTTGCAGGATTTGTTTATGTAAGATGGATAATGAATTGAATATATATCAACAAGCAGAAGCACCCGCTTCTCACCTGATTGACACATTCTTGTAGTTGGCAGGTTAAACGTACATTTCTTATTTTTCTATGCAATGTTCGCAGTGTGGGTGTTTCGATGCCCGCACTTTTTGTTTGCCTGTGGAATGCAAAGAAACGGTCAAAATGAGTTGTGAAATCAATTCAAAGATTCTATGGAGGTGGCTCATTATTAGCAAAGATCAATTGGTTAATGAGGGTATCCGTGCGCGTGAAGTTCGTTTGATCGGACAAAATGGCGATCAGCTTGGGATCAAATCCCGCCAGGAAGCACTGGAAATTGCGGGTCGCGCAAATCTTGACCTTGTGTTGGTTGCAGCGAATGCAAAACCGCCTGTCTGCCGGATCATGGACTATGGAAAGTACAGATTCGAGCAGCAGAAGAAGGAAAAGGAAGCACGCAAAAATCAAAAAATCATTAACTTAAAAGAAGTTCGGCTGAGCCCTGGTATTGAAGAACACGACTTCAATACAAAGCTTCGCAACGCCATCAAGTTCCTGCAAAAAGGGGACAAAGTGAAAGCGTCCATCCGCTTTAAAGGCCGTGCGATCACGCATAAAGAAATCGGGCAGCGCGTGCTGGACCGTTTTTCAGAAGCCTGCGCGGAAGTGGCGACTGTTGAAACGAAGCCGAAAATGGACGGCCGCAGCATGTTCCTGGTGCTCGCGCCTAAAACTGAAAAGTAATTAAGGAGGAAACATCCATGCCAAAAATGAAAACTCACCGCGGATCTGCGAAACGTTTTAAAAAGACAGGTTCCGGGAAACTGAAACGTTCTCATGCATATACAAGTCACTTGTTCGCAAATAAATCTCAAAAACAAAAGCGCAAGCTTCGCAAAAGCGCAGTCGTAAGCGCCGGCGATTTCAAACGCATCAAGCAGCAGCTTGCCAACATTAAGTAATTTCGGAAAAGGTATAATTAGGAGGGAAATCTAATGCCAAGAGTAAAAGGCGGAACTGTTACACGCAAACGTCGTAAAAAGGTTCTCAAATTAGCAAAAGGTTATTTTGGTTCAAAACATACATTATATAAAGTAGCTAACCAGCAGGTTATGAAATCAGGAAACTACGCTTTCCGCGACCGTCGTCAGAAAAAGCGCGATTTCCGCAAACTTTGGATCACTCGTATCAATGCTGCAGCGCGCATGAACGGTCTTTCTTACAGCCGTTTAATGCACGGTCTTAAGCTTTCCGGTATCGAAGTAAACCGCAAAATGCTTGCTGACCTTGCTGTAAACGATCTGAACGCATTCAATCAGCTTGCAGACGCTGCTAAAGCGCAATTGAATAAATAATTGAAAAAAGGCCGGGCTCCGGCCTTTTTCTTTTGTTCTTCGAGCAGGATGTAAAACGATTCGGGGAGGCCGGCCGCAGCAGGCGCCCAAACCGAAAAACAAGGGGAAATGAACAATTGACTCTCATATGGATATACATGATCCTCATAAACGGATACGGTTTTTTCTTAATGAAAGCCGATAAGCAAAAAGCGGTCAGAGGCAAATGGAGGGTGTCTGAGCGCCGCATCTGGCTCGTTGCGGCTGCTTTTGGCTCCGCAGGCGTCTGGTTCGGGATGATGCGGTTCAGACATAAGACAAAACACCTTTCCTTCAGGCTCGGCATTCCTTTTTTGCTCGGCGTGCAAGCTGTTTTGACCGGCTTTTATATGATGAATTAAAAAAGCAGACGAGGCTTTATTGCTCTTCTGCTTTTTTGTTTTTCCACTTTTGGATGTTCGAATCCCAGTCGATTTTGCAATCGGGATAGTGCTCTTTAATATTTTCTTCAAGTTCCGCGAAGTCTTCTTCCGTAAAAGAGCTGAGCTTTTCTTCAGGCGCTTCCGTCCATACAAAAATCGTATGGATGAACAGCGGATGGTCTTTTGAAGGAATGTGTTTTTCTCCTTCGAAAAGCACGCCTTTAAATGTCAGCTTGAGATTTTTGCGTGTATTCTTTTGTTCGTCCAAAACATAAAAGTGCTTTTTTGCCTGTGCTGATTTCAGCCTTCTGTCCGGGCTCCCCAAAAATTGAACGGCCCTGTACACGACGTAGACCAAAAGCGCCAGCAAAGCCAGTCTCAATATGATGACAATCATGTTAAAACAGAACCTCCCTTGAAAGTAATTTTGAGTATATCCCAATATATACGAACCAGTTCCCGCAAGGTTTCATTTTTTAACCAAAAAAGCTGTAAACGATATTGGTCGTATTGAAAAGGGATGTTTCTGTATAATAGTAAATGAGGGTTAATTAAGGAGGCTGTATAGAGATGGCAAAGCTTGATGAAACATTGATGATGCTAAAGGAATTAACTGATGCAAAAGGAATTCCGGCGAATGAAAAAGAACCCAGACAAGTCATGAAATCGTACATAGAACCGTTTGCCGACGAGGTTACGACAGACAGACTGGGAAGCTTAATCGCAAAAAAGACCGGACAGGCTGACGGACCGAAGATTATGATTGCCGGCCATCTTGATGAGGTCGGTTTTATGGTTACGCGGATCGATGACAGGGGCTATCTCCGCTTTCAGACGGTCGGAGGCTGGTGGAGCCAGGTCATGCTGGCGCAGCGTGTGACGGTCGTGACAAAGAAAGGCGACATCACCGGTATCATCGGTTCAAAGCCTCCTCATGTCCTGTCTCAGGAGGCGAGAAAAAAATCGGTCGATATTAAAGATATGTTTATCGACATCGGGGCGTCGAGCAGGGAGGAAGCGATGGAATGGGGCGTTCTTCCGGGAGACCAGGTCGTCCCTTACTTTGAATTTACGGTGATGAATAATGAAAAAATGCTGCTTGCCAAAGCATGGGACAACCGTATCGGCTGCGCGATCGCAATCGACGTGCTGAAAAACCTGAAAGGAGCCGATCATCCGAATGTCGTCTACGGCGTCGGAACCGTACAAGAGGAAGTAGGGCTGAGAGGCGCGAAAACAGCCGCGCATACGATCAAGCCTGATATCGCTTTCGGTGTCGACGTGGGAATTGCGGGTGATACGCCTGGTATTACCGAAAAAGAGTCGGCAAGCAAAATGGGAAAAGGCCCGCAGATCATACTTTATGATGCATCAATGGTGTCCCATAAAGGGCTTCGCGACTTTGTAACGAATGTGGCAGATGAAGCCGGCATTCCGTATCAATTTGACGCCCTCTCAGGCGGAGGAACAGATTCAGGATCAATCCACCTTACCGCGAACGGAGTGCCTGCCCTGTCGATCACGATCGCGACGAGGTATATCCATACGCACGCGGCCATGCTTCACCGGGATGACTATGAACATGCGGTAAAATTAATTACCGAAGTCATTAAACGACTGGATAAAGAGACGGTTCAAAACATTACGTTTGACTGATGAAAGAGCAGGCTGACAGCTTATCTTACAAGCTGTCAGCTTTTTTTGTTTTTTGGAATGTTAAAGACAGCGCTTACATATATAAACATTGTTCGAAAAATTGACAAAGAAAGGGAGGCATTGTTTTTTTCATTACAAGAACAGGAGTGTGAGCTGAATGAAAAATGTGTTGCGGAAAATGTCTTTGGCGGCCTTGATATTCGGACTGCTGCTGTCTTTTTCGATGCCTGAATCAGGCAAAGCGGCGTTTTGGGACACAAAAGGGGACAATTTCATCCATGACCCTTCTATCATTAAAGAGGGAAATACATGGTATACATTTGGAACAGGGCTCGGCACAGGGCTGCGTGTCATTAAGTCAACAGACGGGAGAAACTGGAGTGCTGCCCCGAGTATTTTTCCAACTCCATTGTCATGGTGGAAGATGTACGTACCAAATCATGAACCGCATCAATGGGCACCGGATATCAGCTACTATAACGGCCGGTATTGGCTGTACTACTCGGTTTCGTCTTTCGGTTCAAACACATCAGCGATAGGGCTCGCATCGACAGACCGGATTTCATCCGGCCAATGGCGGGATGACGGGCTGGTCATCAGGTCGACATCCGGCGATCAGTTTAATGCCATTGACCCTGATCTGGTCATTGACAAAGACGGAAACCCCTGGCTCTCATTCGGTTCCTTCTGGAGCGGCATTAAGCTGACAAGGCTTGATAAAAACACGATGAAACCGACGGGAAGCCTGTATTCGATCGCCTCAAGGCCGAATAACGGAGGAGCGGTTGAAGCCCCGAACATTACCTACAAAGACGGCTACTATTACTTATTTGTCTCGTTTGACAGCTGCTGCAAAGGGGTGGACAGCACATATAAAATAGCCTATGGCCGTTCAACGAGCATTACGGGACCCTATTATGATAAAAGCGGCAAAAATATGATGAACGGCGGAGGGACGATCCTGGACTCCGGCAATGACCGCTGGAAAGGGCCGGGACATCAGGATGTTCTGAACAACTCGATCCTTGTCAGGCATGCTTACGACGCGCTGGACAATGGTGTATCAAAGCTGCTCATCAATGACTTGTACTGGGATTCCCAAGGGTGGCCGACTTATTAACAGCAGATGACGGGCGGTTTCCGCCCGGTTTTTTTGTTCTGAAATCTGTCAAAAAAAATAAAAAACATACCGGAAATTAAATTGACAGTTTTTTTCATAATGATATAATGAAGTTGTTCGTACAAATATGTTTTTGATGTTAGTTGTACGTACATATAATCGCGATACAGTTTGAGATCAAGGTATGATTTATGTTTTTTTGTAAGCGTTTTAATAGTTTGCTATTCTACACAGACACCATAAAGACGAGGAGGAGGAAGCTATTTGATTCAGGCAAAGACGCATGTGTTTTGGTTTGTGACAGGCAGCCAGCATTTATATGGCGAAGAGGCGGTACAAGAGGTAGAAGAGCATTCCAAAATGATCTGCAACGGATTAAATGACGGAGATTTAAGGTTTCAAGTCGAGTACAAAGCGGTGGCCACTTCGCTGGACGGCGTCAGAAAACTGTTTGAAGAGGCGAACCGGGACGAAGAGTGCGCAGGCATCATCACCTGGATGCATACGTTTTCACCGGCCAAAATGTGGATTCCCGGCCTTTCCGAGCTGAATAAGCCGCTGCTCCATTTTCATACCCAGTTTAACCGGGACATTCCGTGGGATAAAATCGACATGGATTTCATGAATATTAATCAGTCTGCCCACGGCGACCGCGAATACGGTTTTATCGGAGCGAGATTGGGCATTCCTCGAAAAGTAATCGCCGGATATTGGGAAGACAGAGAAGTAAAGCGCTCGATCGACAAATGGATGAGCGCAGCGGTCGCATATATTGAAAGCCGCCATATCAAAGTCGCCCGATTTGGGGACAACATGCGGAATGTGGCGGTAACAGAAGGAGATAAGATTGAAGCGCAGATTCAGCTTGGCTGGTCTGTCGACGGATATGGAATCGGCGATCTCGTCACGGAGATCAATGCTGTATCAGAACAGAGTCTAAGCGAGCTCATCTCCGAATATGAGGAGCTTTATGAGTGGCCGGAAGGCGAAGCGGCAAGGGAATCCGTCAAGGAGCAGGCGCGGATTGAGCTTGGATTAAAGCGCTTTCTTTCGAGCGGAGGCTATACGGCCTTTACGACAACCTTTGAAGACCTCCACGGCATGAAGCAGCTTCCGGGTTTGGCTGTTCAGCGGCTGATGGCTGAAGGCTATGGCTTCGGAGGAGAAGGAGATTGGAAAACGGCTGCGCTTGTCAGGATGATGAAAATGATGGCCGGCGGAAAAGAAACGTCATTTATGGAGGATTACACGTACCATTTTGAACCGGGCAATGAAATGATCCTCGGCTCCCACATGCTTGAAGTGTGCCCTTCGATTGCCGAACAAAACCGAGAATTGAAGTCCATCCGCTGTCAATGGGTGCAAAGGATGATCCGGCGCGGCTCGTGTTTGACGGAATTGCAGGTCCTGCGGTCAATGTCTCCCTTATTGATTTGGGCGGACGTTTCAGGCTTGTCATCAATAAAGTGGAAGCTGTGAAGGTTCCGCATGATATGCCGAATCTTCCGGTGGCGCGCGTACTTTGGAAGCCTCAGCCGTCTCTGAGAACATCGGCTGAAGCGTGGATTTTGGCTGGCGGTGCTCACCATACATGCCTTTCGTACCAGCTGACAGCCGAGCAGATGCTCGATTGGGCCGAAATGTCGGGCATTGAAGCGGTGTTGATCAATCGTGATACAACGATTTTAAATCTTCGCAATGAACTCAAATGGAGTGAAGCTGCATATCGGCTTCGCAAGTTTTAAGGGGGTGAGGACTTATCCCTTACACAATCGGAGTTGACTTTGGAACATTGTCAGGGCGTGCAGTTCTCGTCGATGTCCGGACAGGTGAGGAAATCGCGACAGCTGTCAAAGAGTACACGCACGGGGTGATAGACCGGGAGCTTCCGGTCTCAAAGCGAAAGCTTCCGAGAGACTGGGCGCTCCAGCATCCGGCCGATTACATTGAAGTGCTGGAGGAAACGATTCCGAGCCTTTTGAAACAGTCAAAAGCGGATCCGAAAGAAATCATCGGAATCGGAATCGATTTCACGGCTTGCACGATTTTGCCCGTTGACGAGAACGGGACTCCTCTTTGTATGAGGGAAGAGTATGCGTCGGAACCGCACAGCTATGTGAAGCTTTGGAAGCACCATGCTGCACAGGAGCAGGCGAATCGCTTAAATCAAATCGCGGAAGAAAGAAATGAACCTTTTCTTCAAACATACGGCGGGAAAATTTCTTCCGAGTGGCTCGTTCCAAAAGTGATGCAAATCGCGGAAGAAGCGCCTGACATTTATGATGCCGCAGCCGAGATCATGGAAGCGGCCGACTGGATCGTCTATATGCTGTGCGGAACCAGAAAGCGCAACAATTGCACAGCGGGTTATAAAGCGATTTGGAACAATAAGAGCGGCTATCCTTCCGACGATTTCTTCGCAAGCCTGCATCCGAAGCTGAAAAATATCGTTCGGGAAAAACTAACGGAGGATATTTATTCTGTAGGCGAAAAAGCGGGCGGACTGACTGAAGAAATGGCCGGGAAGACAGGGCTTCTGGCAGGTACGGCGGTCGCTGTCGCAAATGTTGATGCTCATGTGTCGGTTCCGGCGGTCGGCATCACAGAGCCGGGCAAGATGCTGATGATCATGGGAACGTCTACCTGTCACATGCTGCTCGGCGAGGATGTCAGGATGGTGCCGGGAATGTGCGGCGTCGTTGAAGACGGGATTCTGCCGGGCTATGTCGGCTATGAAGCGGGCCAATCGTGCGTTGGCGACCATTTTCATTGGCTGATTCAACACTTTGTTCCAGAAGCGTATTTGAAAGAAGCCGAAGCCGAAGGGATTTCCATTTACGAACTGCTGTCTCAAAAGGCCGGCAGTCTCCAAATCGGTGAAAGCGGTTTGCTTGCATTGGATTGGTGGAACGGAAACCGTTCAACACTCGTTGATGCCGATCTGACGGGAATGCTGCTCGGTATGACCCTTGCCACTAAGCCTGAAGAGATATACCGTGCATTGGTTGAAGCGACTGCCTGCGGGACGAGGATCATTATTGAAACGTTCAGACAAAGCGGCGTGCCGATCGAGGAGCTGTATGCCGCAGGAGGAATCGCCGAAAAAAATCCGTTTATCATGCAGGTTTACGCGGATGTCACCAACATGGAAATCAAAATTTCCGGATCTCCGCAGGCGCCGGCTTTAGGTTCAGCGATATTCGGAGCGCTCGCGGCCGGAAGCATGAACGGCGGTTACGACCATATCGAAGAAGCAGTCGCACATATGGGCAAGATCAAGGATAAAACGTACAAACCAATTCCTGAAAACGTTTCCTTATACGATCAGCTTTATGCGGAATATAAGGAGCTTTACACGTACTTCGGAAAGCAAAACAATGTGATGAAACGCCTTAAAAAATTGAAAAACATCCAGTCCCTTAGTTCTGACCCCGGTAAAGCGATGGCTTAGAGGGAGGAGAAAACTGTGCTGGAATCTTTGAAAGAACAAGCATTAAAAGCGAATTTGCAGCTTGAAGAATACCGGCTTGTCACCTTTACATGGGGAAATGTCAGCGGTATTGACCGGGAGAATAAGCTGGTCGTCATCAAGCCGAGCGGTGTCAAATACAGCGATTTGAAAGCCGAAGATTTAGTGGTTCTGAATATGGACGGCGAGATTGTGGAAGGGGATCTGAAGCCATCTTCCGATACGCCGACACACCTCTATCTTTACCGGCAGTTTCAATCGATCGGCGGGATCGTCCATACGCATTCCCCGTGGGCGACAAGCTGGGCTCAGTCAGGGAAGGACATTCCGTCGCTCGGAACGACTCATGCCGACTACTACCACGGCGACATTCCGTGTACACGGGAAATGGATCCCGATGAAATCAGGAGTCAATACGAGCTGAATACAGGAAAAGTGATTGTAGAGACGTTCCGGCATCTTGACCCCCTGGAGGTGCCCGCCGTTCTCGTGAACAATCACGGGCCGTTTTGCTGGGGAAAAGACGCCTTAACTGCCGTACACAATGCCGTCGTCCTGGAAGAAGTCGCCAAGATGGCGTACCGCTCCCTGATGCTGAATCCGTCTCTTAAGCGGATTAAGAGCGCTTTGCAGGATAAGCATTATTTTCGAAAGCACGGGGCAGACGCCTATTACGGCCAATAGAGGAGGGAAGCTGCCAATGAATGACTTGATCTCTTATGTGAAAAAAACTTTGGGCGCATGCGAATGCGGAACCGTCCACCACCCGCTTACAGTCGAAAAAATCGCGATCGGCGACAATGCTGTTGAGCAAGAGCTACCCGCTTTCGTGAAATCGGCTTCCTATAAAAAAGCCGCTGTCATTTATGATGAAACGACCGGACGGTTAGCCGGCAAGCGGATTGCCTCTCTTCTTGAGGAAACGGCTGAAACGGTTCCGGTGCTGCTGGAAGCTAATGAAGCGGGCGATGTGACGGCGGATGAGCAAACATTGGTGAGTGCATTGATCGGTGTACCGATTGATGCGGATGTACTAATTGCGGCCGGAGCGGGCACGATTCACGACATCGTCAGGTTTTGCGCCTATCAGCGCGGCATTCCGTTTATTTCAGTTCCTACGGCTCCGTCGGTTGACGGTTTTACTTCAGCCGGCGCACCGCTGATTTTAAAAGGAAAGAAACAGACGGTTCAAACGACAGCGCCGATCGCGCTTTTTGCCGATTTGGAGCTCTTGTGTCAAGCGCCGCAGAACATGGTAGCCGCAGGTTTTGGCGATATGCTCGGCAAGGTGACGTCGCTTGCGGATTGGGAGATTTCCCGCTTGCTTGCCGGCGAGCCGTATTGTCCGGCCGCCAGCCGGCTCACGAGGGAAGCGCTTGATCAATGTCTTGACCGAAAAGATGACATCGCCGCCAAGATGCGGGATGGGATTGAGAAATTGATGGAATCGCTGATCCTTTCTGGCCTAGTCATGCTGGTTCTCGACCATTCAAGGCCGGCTTCCGGCGGCGAGCACCATCTTTCCCACTACCTTGAAATGAAAGCGCTGGAGAACAATAAGCGGCAAGTGCTCCACGGTGCTAAAGTCGGCTGCAGCGCGATTATGCTGACTGACATTTACCGATCTCTTATCGGTGCAAGCCTGGGTGATCAACACGCTGAGCAAGCGATTCGCTCCGTTTATGAAAAGCTCCCTGACGGTAAGAAAATGGCAGAGTGGATGAGGCGTATCGGCGGGCCTGTATCATTCAAAGAACTCGATGTTGAAGAAGAGCTGGTGAGAGAAGCGCTCGCATACGCCCATCAGCTCAGAGACCGGTATACGGGACTGAAAATCATCAATCAATACGGCCTTTTGCCGGGGCTTTTAGGCAAAGGACCAGGCGTGAAAGGGGTTAAAATGTGAAAAGGTTCCTTTCATCTATCTTTATGGTCACGGTCGCTGTATGTTTGCTTTTATCGGGGTGCAAGGCGAGTCCTGCCTCCGATCAAGCGGACGGCACCGAACTGACATTTTGGACATTCAACGGCCTTCATGAACAGTTTTATGCTGAGATGGTGAAAGAATGGAACAAAAAGTATCCCGAGCGAAAAATCAAATTAAATACAGTGGTGTATCCGTATGGACAGATGCATGACAATTTATCTATCTCGCTTTTAGCCGGGAAAGGGGTTCCAGATATTGCCGATGTTGAGCTGGGGCGCTATTCGAACTTTTTGAAGGGCTCTGACATTCCTCTTACCGATTTAACGCCGCTTGTGGAGGACGAACGCGACAAGTTTGTTGAAGCGAGGCTGACGCTCTACAGCAAGAACGGCAAGCTTTACGGACTTGACACACATGTCGGAACAACCGTGATGTATTACAACATGGAAATGATGAATAAAGCAGGCGTTGATCCGGACGACATCAAAACATGGGAAGATTACAGGGAAGCGGGCAAAAAGGTCGTCAAAGCTCTCGGAAAGCCGATGACGACGATTGAAACGACCGACCCGAATTCATTTCTGCCGCTGGTTTCCCAGCAGGGATCCGGTTACTTTGATGAGCAGGGGCGGTTGACATTAAACAATGAGACAAACGTGAAAACGCTCGAATTTTTAAAGACTTTAATTGAGAAAGACAAAATTGCCGTCACAACGCCCGGAGGCAATCATCACAGTGAAGAGTATTACGGATTTATGAACCAAGGCGGCGCGGCGTCTGTCTTAATGCCGATCTGGTATATGGGCCGTTTTTTGGATTATATGCCTGACTTGAAAGGGAAAATCGCGATCAGACCGCTGCCGGCATGGGAAGAAGGGGGAGACCGCTCAGCGGGAATGGGCGGAACGGCCACCGTGATTCCAAAACAGGCGAAACAGGTCGATCTGGCCAAGGATTTCTTGAAATTTGCCAAAGCGTCAAAAGAAGGCAACATCAAGCTGTGGACCGTGCTCGGGTTCGATCCGCTCAGATGGGATGTGTGGGACTCGGACGAATTGAAAAAACCAAATCAATATACAGAATACTTTCAAAACGGACAACACATCTTTTCCGTGCTTCTTGACATAAAGGATGAGATCAATCCGCTTTACCTTACTGAGGATTATGCGAAGACTTCCGATCTCGTCAACAGAAACATACTGTACGAAGCGCTCAAAACGAAGAGCAAAACACCGAAAGAAGCATTGGACAAAGCAGCAGCTGAAGTGAAAGGGCAATAGTCTTTCATTACTGTAAAGCGAGGCGATAACTTGAAGACTGTTAAAACAGATACAGTGCATTCGTTTCCGCCGGTGAGCAGAAAAAGAAAGATCAGACGTTTATTATATTCAGCAAAAGCCGCACCCTACATTTTTACAGCACCTTTTGTACTCTCCTTTTGCATATTTTTTCTTTATCCGCTTATCAGCGTCGTCATCATGAGTTTTCAAAGCATTCTCCCCGGGGAAGTCCGCTTCATCGGGACGGAGAACTATAAAGCATTAAACAATCCTACATTTTATACCGCACTATTCAACACCGTAAAATACACCTTTTGGACATTGCTGATTTTAATACCTGTTCCTCTTATTCTGGCAGTCTTTTTAGATTCTAAACTCGTAAAGGTTAAAAACGTGTTCAAATCGGCTTTATTCATCCCGGCTCTGACTTCAACCATTGTGGCGGGGATTATTTTCAGGCTGATTTTTGGAGAAATGGATACATCCCTGGCGAATTCGATATTGGCTAAGCTCGGAGGTTCGCCGTACAACTGGCTGAACAATGAACATACCGGCATGTTTTTAATGGTGATGCTCGCATCTTGGAGATGGATGGGGATCAATGTCCTGTACTTTTTGGCGGGCTTGCAGAACGTTCCGAAAGAATTGTATGAAGCTGCCGAAATCGACGGGGCAGGCACGTTCAAGAAGTTTTACCATATTACGCTTCCGTTTTTAAAGCCCGTCAGCGTCTACGTGCTGACGATCAGCATCATCGGCGGCTTCCGGATGTTTGAAGAAAGCTACGTGCTGTGGCAGAACAACTCTCCGGGCAACATCGGCCTGACGATGGTCGGATACATTTATCAGCAGGGGCTTGCCTACAACAACATGGGCTACGGATCGGCGCTCGGCATCGTGCTCTTGATCATCATTTTCATCTGCAGCCTCATTTCATTAAAGCTGTCTGGATCTTTTAAAAAGGAGGGCTATTAATGCGTCCTGCCGGAGGCCTCAACATTGCGAAAGCAGCTCTGTTTCTGCTGTTTGCGATATTAAGCTTTTTGTTTGTGTTTCCGCTCTTCTGCCTTGTACTCGGCTCGCTCAAGCCATCTTCGGAATTGCTGCGCTTCGGCCTGAATTTAAAGCTGAGCCCTGAAATCCTGAGCCTTGACAATTACACTTACTTGTTTAACGGAGGCAGCATTTATTTTCAATGGTTTTCGAACAGCTTGATTCTCGTGGTGATATCCACCGTGCTGACGCTCTTGTTTTCTTCAATGGTCGGATACGGGCTTGCCGTCTACGACTTTAAAGGAAAAAATCTCTTGTTCGTAGCCGTGCTCCTGATCATGATGGTGCCGATCGAAATTCTCATGCTGCCTTTATTTAAAATGACGGTTTCTCTTCATATTGTCGACACATACGCCGGTGTGATCCTGCCGTTTATCGTCTCGCCTGTAGCCGTGTTTTTCTTCAGACAGTATGCGCTCGGCCTGCCGAGAGATTTGCTTGATTCCGCGAGAATGGACGGCTGCACAGAGTTCGGCATTTACTTCAGGATCATGGCGCCCTTGATGAAGCCGGCATTTGGAGCGATGATCATTCTTCAATCCTTAAACAGCTGGAACAACTTCTTATGGCCGCTGATCGTTTTGCGATCGAAAGAAATGTTTACGCTCCCAATCGGACTGTCCGCTTTGCTCAGTCCGTACGGGAACAATTATGACATGTTGATTTCGGGTTCTGTGCTGGCGATTCTGCCCGTGATTCTCATCTTCCTGTTCTTCCAGAAGTACTTTATATCAGGTTTGACGGCGGGCGGAATCAAAGGCTGATCCACTATATATCATCTTGAAAGGAATGATTTAACATGACTGTACACAAAGCGAAGATGACGATTGACAAGGAATATAAGGTGGCAGAGATTGATAAGCGAATTTACGGCTCCTTTATCGAGCATCTCGGCAGAGCCGTTTATGAAGGCATTTATGAGCCTGATCATCCTGAAGCTGACGAATCAGGCTTTCGGAAAGATGTCATTAAACTAGTCAGAGAACTAAAGGTGCCGTTTATCAGGTATCCCGGCGGAAACTTTGTATCTGGATATAACTGGGAGGATGGAGTCGGACCTGTCGAACAGCGGCCGACAAGACTTGATTTGGCGTGGGCGACAACCGAGCCGAACTTAATCGGTACGAACGAATTTATGGATTGGGCAAAGCTTGTCGGGGCAGAGGTGAATATGGCCGTCAACCTCGGAACGAGAGGAATTGATGCCGCACGCAACCTAGTAGAATATTGCAACCATCCGTCAGGATCGTACTACAGCGACTTGAGAAAATCCCACGGATATAAGGAACCGCATAAAATTAAAACATGGTGCCTCGGCAATGAAATGGACGGTCCATGGCAAATCGGCCATAAAACAGCGGCCGAATACGGAAGACTTGCTGCTGAAGCCGCGAAGGTGATGAAATGGACGGACCCGTCGATCGAGCTTGTCGCCTGCGGAAGTTCGGGAAGCGGAATGCCGACATTCATCGACTGGGAAACGACCGTGCTTGACCATACGTACGAACACGTCGAGTACATCTCGCTTCACTCGTATTACGGCAACCGCGACAATGATCTTCCAAACTATTTGGCGAGATCGCTAGACATGGATCACTTTATCAAAACGGTCATCTCAGTCTGCGACTATATGAAAGCGAAAAAGAAAAGCAAGAAAACGATTCACCTTTCATATGATGAGTGGAATGTCTGGTATCACTCGAATGAAAAAGACAAAGAAGCTGAACGCTGGGCGAAAGCGCCGCACCTTCTTGAAGACATCTACAACTTTGAGGATGCGCTTCTCGTCGGCTGTATGCTGATTACGATGCTCAAGCATGCCGACCGCGTGAAAATCGCCTGTCTGGCTCAGCTTGTCAATGTCATCGCGCCGATTATGACAGACAAAGGGGGAGAAGCATGGCGTCAGACCATTTTCTATCCGTTTATGCACGCTTCCGTCTACGGCAGAGGAACGGTACTGCAGACGGCGGTATCGTCTCCAAAGTATGATGCGAAAGACTTTACGGATGTGCCGTACTTGGAGTCCGTGTCTGTTTTCAATGAAGAAGCCGAGGAATTAACCGTTTTTGCCGTCAACCGCGCAACAGACGCCGGCCTTGAAATGGAAGCCGATATGAGAAGCTTTGAAGGGTACAGTGTCTCTGAGCACATCGTTCTGGAACACGAAGATCATAAAGCGACGAATGAAAAAGACCGCAACAACGTCGTTCCGCACAGCGGCGGAGACGCCAAAGTATGTGACGGCAGGCTGACGGCTCACCTTCCGAAGCTTTCCTGGAATGTGATCAGAATGAAGAAACAATGATTGAAAAACCGGCCCGAAGAGGCCGGTTTTTTCAGATGAAAAAAAGGCTTCAGCAAATATGCCGAAGAATAAGTTAAAACGGGAAGAGGATTTATGAAGACGTTTTTTTCGGCTGCGTACTGTTTTTTGATGTACGCATTTTTAGCATACCTTTGGCTTCTGTTTATCACGGCGATCCTTGACCGGCCCCGGTTTCTTAATCACTCACTTTTAGAGGCGGGCGTCATCTTGATCGGCACCATTTTGTTTTTTTCGCTGTCCCACCATTTCTCAGCTTCGCTTGTCAAAACAAATGTCAATCGAATCGCGGGGACCGCCGCTTTTTGTCTAGTGATGGCCGTTCATTTTTTTATCGTTCCGTTATGCTGACAGAAAAAAGGCGGATATCCGATGATACCCGCCAATTACGCCTTAAAAAAGGCAGCAGATGAAGCTTGTGTCTATTTTATTCTTATTATTCCTATTAGTCAACTATGTTTTAATTATCGGGACTGAAAAAACGCACAAAAGATGATTGCGCTTACAAAAAATATGAGCTATGTTAAAAAAGAGACAAAGGGGGGGAGGAATTGGATGAATGCAATAACAATTGTGATCGCTTCCATCTGTATTTTGGCGATCGCCTATCGTTTGTACGGAACATTTATGATGGTGAAAGTGTTGAAGGTTGATGACGACAAGCCGACTCCTGCCCATCTTCAGAAAGACGGCAAAGATTATGTGCCGACGAACAAATGGGTGTCTTTCGGCCACCACTTTGCGGCCATCGCAGCCGCGGGGCCGCTTGTCGGGCCGATCTTGGCGGCGCAGTTCGGCTACTTGCCGGGGCTGTTGTGGCTCCTGATCGGAGCGGTCATCGGGGGCGCCGTGCATGATATTGTTGTTTTATTTGCGTCGATGCGGAGGAAGGGAAAGTCGCTTTCAGAAGTGGCGAAAGAAGAGCTCGGGCCTGTTGCGGGATTTTGCACGGGGCTTGCGATGCTGTTTATTATTACAATCACGATGGCGGGGCTGTCGATGGTTGTGCTTCATGCGCTTGAACGCAATCCGTGGGGGACGTTCGCCGTTGCGATTACAATTCCGATCGCGATGGGGGTCGGCTTATTTTATAAAAAGACAGGCAACTTAAAATTAGCGTCTACCGGCGGATTTATTTTGCTGATGGCCGGTGTCTTCATCGGGCCCTCCATTGCAGAGACGCCGCTTGGAGACGCCTTGACGCTCGATACGAAAACGCTTGCTGTCGCACTTCCTGTCTATGCATTTTTTGCAGCGGCGCTGCCTGTATGGCTGCTGCTCGCACCGCGCGATTATTTGAGCAGCTTTATGAAAATCGGGGTGTTTATCGCTTTGATTGCCGGGGTTTTCGTTGTCAATCCGGCGATTCCGTTTCCGGCGTTTACCGAGTTCACGGGCGGAGGGGGACCTGTTTCGCCTGGTCCGGTCTGGCCGTTCATTTCAATTACGATCGCCTGCGGTGCGATTTCCGGTTTCCATGCGTTTGTCGGTTCAGGCACGACGCCGAAGATGCTTGACAAGTGGAGCGACATGAAATTCGTCGGCTTCGGAGCGATGCTCGTTGAGTGTCTTGTCGGCATCATGGCTTTAATCGCGGCAACGGCGTTGCAGCCGGGCGATTATTTTGCCATCAACAGTTCGCCAGAAGTCTTTCGGACGCTTGGCATGAATGTCGTCCATCTGCCTGAACTCAGCCGCGAAATCGGTCTCGATCTTGAAGGAAGAACAGGCGGAGCTGTTACCCTTGCCGTCGGCATGGCTTATATTTTCACGGATATTCCGTTTTTCAGCCATTTGGCCTCTTACTTTTTCCAATTTGTCATCATGTTTGAAGCTGTCTTTATTTTAACGGCGATCGATGCCGGTACAAGGGTGGCGCGTTATTTGATTCAAGACTTTTTCGGGGAAGTGTACAAACCGCTGAAAAAAACGGACTGGCTTCCGGGTTCGGTCGCAGCGAGCGCCCTTGCCTGTTTCATGTGGGGATATTTGCTGTACTCAGGCGATATCAGCTCGATTTGGGCGCTGTTTGGCGTATCCAACCAGCTGATGGCATCCGTCGGTTTAATTATCGGAGCGACGGTCATTTTAAAAATTGCGGACAAACGGCGTTATATGCTGACATGTCTCATTCCGCTCGCTTATTTGTATGTGACGGTCAACTATGCGGGATACTGGATGATCAAAAACGTTTATTTTAATGCGGAAGCTGCCGGTTTCAGCGTTTTAAACGGCATTTTATCGATCATTATGCTTGTGTTGGGACTTGTGATCATGGCTGCAGCCATTAAAAAATGGACGGAGATTTGGCGCGATCCGGCATTGCGGATGGAGCCTTCTATACCTGGATGATCAAATAAACCGGGGCCGTTTGGCCGCCGGTTTATTTCGCTTTTAATCCTTGTTCCAATGTCTCGAGCATTTCGGTTTTGTCTGATTCAGTTGCGTGCTGCCAGATGACCTCGAACAACACACCCAATCCCGGAAGCATTTTTTCTTCACCGCTTTGGATCGCATCGACGATCGTATGTTCAAGCTCTTCTTGCGAGTTCCCTGATACATTGGCAATAACGGCATGGCGCAAATTCAAATCCATCATTTTTCACTCCATTTCATCATCTGTTTTTCTATATTCTGCCTCGCTTTCGGGTTTATTATGTATCATTGATGAGATATAATGTGACTATTGCGAGACAAAAGGAGTCAAAACGATTTGAAACGAATTGAATCAGCCAAAAATCAAAAAGTGAAGGACTGGAAAAAACTTCATGCAAAAAAAGAGCGGACAAAAACGAATACTTTCTTAATAGAAGGCGAGCATCTCGTTGAGGAAGCGCTGAAGACACCGGGTGTTGTGAAAGAAATCATGGTCGCAGACGAAGCGGACTTCCCGGCTATGATTGATGAGTCTGTTGCCCGCTATGTTTTGAGCGCCGATGCTTTTTCAGCGATTGCCGAAACGGAGACGCCTCAGGCGGTCGCCGCTGTATGCCGAATGCCCGAAAGCGGACCTTTTCAATACGAAAAGCTGCTGCTAGCTGATGCTGTGCAGGACCCGGGCAATTTAGGGACGATCATCCGGACGGCAGACGCGGCGGGGATCGATGCCGTTGTTATCGGACAAGGGACTGTCGACCCTTACAATGCCAAAACGCTCAGGTCGGCTCAAGGCTCGCATTTTCACATCCCGATTTTAAAACGCGAGCTTTCAGAGCTGATTGAAGAGCTGAAGGGAAAAAGCGTCCCGGTTTACGGCACAGCGCTGCAGGGTGCCGTGCCATTTAGAGAAGCGGAGCCGTCGCAGTCGTTTGCGCTATTGATCGGAAACGAAGGATCTGGGGTCGATCCGGCCCTCCTCGCACAGACCGACCAAAATCTGTACGTTCCGATCTACGGAAAAGCGGAGTCGCTCAATGTGGCGGCCGCAGCCGCGGTCCTTCTTTATCATCTCCGCGGATAACCGGTTGCACAGGATCATGTAATTCACTATAATGAATTTAATATGTTTAAAAACAGTGATAGAGGCTCCGTTTTTTCACATGCCGCCATTCAGGGAGAAAATGCCTGAGACTGCAAGCATTTTTATGGCAGGCCGGAAAAACGCTTCACCTCTTGAGTTGTCACCGGGACCACGTCCCTCGAGGGATGTGTAAAGGTGAACCGGATTTATTCCGTTATGCCAATGAAGTAAGCAGCAAAGCTTTTTTGCTTTGTTTTAAAAAAGGGTGGTACCACGGCCACGATTCGTCCCTTTCATTATAAAAGGGGCTTTTTTTATTGCCTAAAAAACAGGTTGCTACATAAAAGGAGGAGTTTTTAAGATGCAGGAAGAGCTGAAACGGCTTGAAAAAGAAGCGGTTGAAAAAGTGGAAGCCGCTGGTTCATTAAAAGAAGTCAACGATGTCCGCGTTGCGTATCTGGGAAAAAAGGGACCGATCACAGAAGTGCTTCGGGGAATGGGAAAGCTGTCCGCTGAAGAAAGGCCGAAAATGGGGGCCTTGGCGAACGAAGTAAGAGAGAAAATCGCCGCGGCGATCGCCGAAAAAAATGCCCGCCTTGAGGAAGAAGAGGTGAAAAGGAAGCTGAAAGAGCAGACGATTGACGTGACGCTTCCGGGAAGCCCTGTGAAAACAGGAGCGCGGCATCCGCTGACGATCGTTATTGAAGAAATCGAAGACTTGTTTATCAGCATGGGATATTCGGTGGAAGAGGGGCCTGAAGTGGAAACCGACTATTATAACTTCGAAGCGCTCAACCTTCCGAAAGAGCACCCGGCCCGGGATATGCAAGACAGCTTTTATATTACGGAAGATACGCTGATGAGAACACAGACATCTCCTGTTCAGACGCGCACGATGGAAAAACATAAAGGCAAAGGCCCTGTCAAAATCATCTGCCCCGGCAAAGTGTACCGCCGCGACAACGATGATGCGACACATTCCCATCAGTTTATGCAGATTGAAGGGCTCTGCGTTGACCGTGATATCAGCATGAGCGACTTAAAAGGAACCCTGGAAACGGTCGCGAAAAAGATGTTCGGCGAAGAGCGCGAAATCAGACTGCGTCCAAGCTTCTTCCCGTTTACAGAGCCGTCTGTCGAAGTCGATGTTTCCTGCTTTAAATGCGGAGGCAAAGGCTGCTCCGTTTGTAAACAAACGGGCTGGATCGAAATTCTCGGCGCCGGAATGGTGCATCCGAACGTGCTCGAAATGGCCGGATTCGATTCCAAACAATATCAGGGATTTGCTTTTGGGATGGGCGTTGAACGGATCGCAATGCTGAAGTACGGCATTGACGACATTCGTCATTTCTATACGAACGATGTCAGATTTTTATCTCAATTTAAACAAGCTTAAAGAGGAGGACGCGTGATGTTTGTTTCATATAAATGGCTGCAAGAATACGTGAATTTAGACGGGATGACTCCCGAGATTCTCGCTGAAAAGATTACAAGAAGCGGAATTGAAGTGGAAGGCATCGAATATAAGGGAGAAGGAATTAAAGGTGTTGTCATTGGACATGTGCTGGAGCGCGAACAGCATCCGAACGCCGACAAATTAAACAAATGCCTCGTCGATATCGGCGAAGAAGAGCCTGTCCAGATCATCTGCGGGGCTCCGAATGTGGACAAAGGGCAAAAAGTAGCCGTCGCCACGGTTGGCGCGGTATTGCCCGGCGATTTTAAAATCAAAAAGGCTAAGCTCCGCGGGGAAGCGTCTAACGGCATGATCTGCTCTTTGCAGGAGCTTGGCATTCAAGGCAAGCTTGTGCCGAAAGAATATGCGGAAGGCATCTTCGTTTTCCCGGGCGATGCTGAAACCGGGGCGGACGCCCTTCAAAGCCTGGCGCTCGACGATGCGGTTCTCGAACTGGGACTGACGCCAAACCGCGCCGACGCCATGAACATGCTCGGTGTTGCCTATGAAGTGGCTGCGATTCTCGGCCGCGAAGTCAAGCTCCCTGAGACGGCTTATCAGGCAGGCGCCGAAAAAGCGGCGGACTATATTTCCGTCAAAATTGAAGATACAGAAGCCAATCCTTTATACGCGGCGAAAATCATTAAAGACGTCAAAATCGGCCCGTCGCCGCTTTGGATGCAGACGAAGCTGATCAACGCCGGCATCAGACCGCACAACAATGTCGTCGACATTACGAACTTTGTGCTGCTCGAATACGGCCAGCCGCTCCACGCGTTTGATTATGACCGCTTCGGCTCAAAAGAGGTCGTCATCCGCAAAGCGTACGAGAACGAAACGATAACGACGCTCGACGAACAAGAAAGAACGCTGACCCCTGAGCACCTTGTCATCACAAACGGCTCTTCTCCGCAGGCTGTCGCAGGCGTAATGGGCGGAGCGGAATCAGAAGTCCGCGAAGATACGGCGACAGTGCTGCTGGAAGCGGCGTATTTCAACGGCCAGACCGTTCGCAAAGCATCAAAGGACCTAGGTCTTCGCAGCGAATCAAGCGTCCGCTTTGAAAAAGGCATCGATCCTGCACGGGTGCGCCTCGCTGCAGAACGCGCGGCAGATTTGATCAGCCGGTATGCCGGAGGAACCGTCTTGGAAGGTACGGTCGAAGAAAACCATCTTGACATCAAAGAGAATGTCATCCGCCTTTCCGTTGATAAAGTGACGAAGGTTCTCGGCATGTCCATCAGCAAAGAAGAAATGGTCAACATTTTTGAAAGGCTCGGCTTTGCAGTTGAAGACGCTGAACGTGAACTGGTCGTGACGGTTCCGTCAAGAAGAGGCGATATTGCGATTGAAGAAGATTTGATCGAAGAGGTCGCAAGACTGTACGGATATGACAACATTCCGTCGACACTGCCGGAAGTAACAGGCTTTGCGGGCGGACTGACACCTTATCAGGACAAGCGCAGAAAAGTAAGACGCTTCCTGGAAGGAGCAGGGCTTTCCCAGGCGATCACATACTCATTAACAAACGATAAAAAAGCGACGGCTTACGCATTGGAAAAATCGTTTAAAACGATCCTTTCACTGCCGATGAGCGAGGAAAGAAGCGTGCTGAGGCACAGCCTGCTCCCTAATCTGCTCGATTCGGTTGCATACAACTTGGCAAGGCAGGCCGATTCAGCTGCTTTTTATGAAATCGGTTCTGTTTTCTTGAAAGCCGAAGAACATACGAAACCGGTCGAAAAAGAACACGTCGCCGGAGCCGTGACAGGCCTGTGGCACAAAAACCTCTGGCAGGGCGAGAAAAAGCCGGTTGATTTCTTCGTCGTAAAAGGCATCGTCGAAGGTCTGTTGGAAAAGCTCGGAATCACCGAAGGCATCGAATTCGCTCAATCTGAAAGAAAAGAGCTTCATCCTGGGCGGACAGCCAATATTTTGCACAACGGCTCATTAGTCGGCTTCATCGGCCAGCTGCATCCGTCAGTTGAAAAAGAGCTGGACCTGAGCGACACGTATGTGTTTGAACTGGACCTGCACGAGCTCCTCCGATTGGATGTACCGGAGATCACGTATACACCAATTCCGAAGTATCCTTCTGTTACAAGGGACATCGCGCTTGTTGTAGACAAACAAACAACGGCCGGCCAGCTTGAGGACGTCATCAAAACAGCAGGCGGCAAATGGCTGAAAGAAGTCCATGTCTTTGACGTCTATGAAGGCGAGCACATGGAAGAAGGCAAGAAGTCCGTCGCCTTCAGCCTGCAATATTTGAATCCTGAACAGACATTGACAGAAGAAGAAGTGACAAAAGTCCACGACCAAGTGCTGAAAGCGCTGGAAGATAAATATCAGGCTGTATTGAGAGGATAAAGAAAAACCGGTCCCCGATCATTTGGGAACCGGTTTTTTTGCATTGGAAAAATTGTCGGCCTATTGTAAGTTTTAATTATTTTAGGATGGCAAGAATATTTATGTAAAATATTTTGAATTAAGTTGTATCGAATTCTCATATGTTATTTAATGAGTCTATACGAAGGTAATCTATGCAAGAATATCGGAGAAAATAGATATGGCAATAGAAAATAAAAACAATATGAAAAAAGAAAAAGAGTATTTAATTTTTAGTGAGTTTTCTTTCTTTTCTAGACATAAATAGCACCAAAAAAATAACGAAATTAAAGAAAAAATGTTTAAATTTCTTAAAAAAGGAATAGAAAAAAGACTTTCAGCATCTTTTAAGCCAAATAGATAAAAGACAATAACTAAGACACTGCCTACAAGATTGAAATAGTAGGAAAGAACACCTTTTGAAAAAATGTTTTTAAAGGAATCCTTTGCTCCAAAAATCATAATAGCGAGCCAAATGATTAAAGTGAAAAATAAAAGCTCAAGAAGGGGTTTTATCGCTTCGCCAATTACTGCTATTGTAATGCCAATCCATTTACTGATAGTAATAAGATTTCCATATTCATCTTCGTTTAATTCATGTAAGCTAGCATCGATCTCATTCATTTTTAAAATGGAAACACATAAGGCTGCAGCTCCAGATAATAGACAAATACATATTAAGTTGAATTTAGTCTTCTTCATATTGAACTCCTTATTTTAGTAATATTACGTAGTATTCGACAATAGATGCTAAGATTAGAAGGCCTACTGCACTTATCATTATTATTGTGTACTCTTTTACTTTCGGCTTAATCATTAGGTTTATTTCAGACTTTTTTAGAAATCTTAAAAAACGGGAAGAAATATCAAGAGATATTACATAAAAAGCAAGAAGGGCAAGGATTTCAAAGGGGCCGTGAAATAAGAGATATTGTAGTGATTTCCAAAAACCTAAAGACTTCTCATATGAAAAGAAAATTGCCCCTGAGAAATAACCGTTTAAAAACACTACTACACTAGATAGGAAACCAACACTGATTAATCCAAGAAAGAAAATAGTTAGTCCTACAATTAAGTTATTTGTAAAAATCTCTAAAGCGTTGGATATTTTAAAGCTATCATAGTAAGTCTCGTGTATTTCTTGAAATACAAAAAAGCTAAGAGAAAAACCGAAACCAAAAATAATAATGAACAAAATAGAGTATTTAGCATAGGTATTCAAGGAATTTTTTTTCAAGGCTGGCTTCATTAAATGTCTCCCCGGCTAATTTTTTTTCAGTGTGGATAATATTTCCGTTATTAATAAATAATATCTCATCACAAAGATCTGCTGCAAACTGTAAGATATGCGTGGATAAAATAATAATTCTATTTTGATTTCTAATATTAATTAAAATCTTTTTCATATCCGCCATGTTTTTTGGATCAAGTCCTGTAAAAGGCTCATCAAGCAAGATAACATCAGGTTGATGCAAAGTGGAAAGAATAAAAGACATTCTTTGACGCATTCCTCTTGATAGCGAAGATGCCATTTGGTCTTTTTGTTCTTTTAGACTGAACATGTCTAAGGTTTCAATGATTTGTTCTTGGGATAATGGTTTTTCAATTAATAAAGATTGGTACTTGATTAATTCATAACACGTTAAATTCTCAAATAATTTTGGATCGTCTTCTAGGTATCCGATTTTCTCTAAATAATTGGTAAGATGTCCATCAACGACTACCTCACCGCTATCCGGAGGAATGAGGCCTGCAATAATTTCTAATAGGGTCGTTTTTCCTGCTCCGTTTTTACCGAGCAATCCAATAATCTGATTTCGCCCGCAAGCGAATTCTAAATTCTTCATGCTAAAATTGGATTGAGGATATTCTTTTGATATATTTTGCAGTTTAAGCATATAATCACTCACTCGAATAAAGATTTTATTGATATGTAATTTTTGTTGATTGTTGATTTCCATATTTGCTTGTTTATGGAGTGCAGTAGCGTTATGATACATAACAAAGTGATAAAAATAACAACATACAAAACTTTGTTGTAAGTTGAAACAATGGCTAACCCTATTAGTAATCCAAATACTAAATTAAGAAAGATTTTGCTTAAAGTACTGGGAACTTGATAAATGTAATCCCATTTAAAATATGGAAACAATATAGTTGAAGTGAGACAGCTTAACCCCAAAGTAACAGCTATCATCAATAAGATAATGGATAATGCAATAAAATGATCCGGTTTTATATAAAAATTTGAAATCGCAGCATAGATTAAAACAAATAACACATGTGCTAAGACAGAGATTTTGGTTTTTGCTTTTATTTTGTTTTTAATAAAGTTTGGCTTGTGCTGATTCAAAGGTATAATAAGACCATCAATATCAAAAGAAACCAATGATTGAATCATGATAGAGATAAAGACTAACGGGAACAGCACGCTGAACATAAAGCTGAATTCGTTGGAAATTCCAGTGTCTGCAAATCGATCAGTGTTAAAACCATACAAAATGATTGTTAGTAAACCTGCTGATAAACTTAAAATAAATAATAAAACCGACCACCTTACAGGCGGGTTCCTATATAGAAGGATCAGCTCGTAATATAGAAGGCTTCTGCTCTCTCTAGACTTCTTCAAATTTGTATCAGTCTTGCTATTTAAATGATCATTAAAAATGGAAAGGTTTCTTAAACTTTTATACCACACTATAATTAACAGGATTGTTAAAGATACCATTATTGGTATAGATATTGAAAAAATTCGCATATTATTGATGTTTAGAAATAACAAATTATATTTGAGTATAAAAAAGATCCAAAGAATTAAAATTCCATTTGTGAAAAAGCCAATAATGCTTGAGACATTTATGAATTTAGGCAATACTAATAGCCTTATAAAATGAAGTCTAAGCAAATATCCTAGTATAGCGGACAATAAACCAATCACAGCAATCGCGAAGACTTCTTCCAAAGACTGATGAATGAGATAATATACAATCGATGAACCAACATAAAAAGATATTAAAGATAAAAATGAACTATAAAATTTACTAATATCTTTTCCTAATATAAATTGATCCAATTTGATTCCCAGAATGGCCATTTGTTTTTTGTCGGAGGAAAACATAACTCTGAAAATACTTTTATCAATATTTACAGTAAGGATAAACAGAAAAAAAGAAAGATGAATGATGACTAGATTTTTAATGATGTACCCAGCAAAGCTGCCAATTATTAAAGGGAAAACAACGAATGACAATATCAATACGAATAATGCAAGCCATTTGCTTTTAGTATTAAATTTTCGAATGTCGTTGGTTAAAAGAATTTTTGAATAAATTAAGTATTTATTATTCATTGAAAACCATCCTGACTTAAATGTGGAGGAAAGGGCATTTTAAATAATACCCTTTCCTAAATTAAAACTTATTAGTAAGCGATAGCATATCTAATTCCGTATTTTTTTGCATAGGAAAAAACTAGGGATGCAATCGCTCCGAGTCCAAAAGTCCCTAGAACCGCTGCAATTGCTCCAACAGTGCCAGCAGCATTTAAGATGGCACTAATTGAAGTAAGAGCCCATCCCGGAATCTGAGGATAGGTTGCTGCTAGGTCTGCAATCGGTAAAACTGGTGCTGTTGTTGCGTATAACATTGTGAAAAATGTAAGTGTAAAAAGTAGACCTAAGGCTAAAGAAGCGTTGATGCGTTGTTTTTTAGAAATTGTCATATTTTCACCCCCTTTGTCTCTTGTAGGGCTATTATTACACTTATGGTTATTTTAGTAAATATAACGGATTATCTATTCTATTTTTATTGATATATAAATCAAAAGTTTCTTTTTAGAAAGGAATTACAATCTCATTTTCTTATTTTTATTGGTTGAATATATCGAATATACTGTGTTTAGATAGAATGTTAGTAGTTTAATATAGTCTTGTTAGGGGGGGCGATATCTCCTCTGTATAGAACGAAATTCATGACTCAATTCTCAAGAATTCTGGAAAAAGGCATTTATAGCCCGCATATTAAAATCCTAGCCAAGGAAGAAGTGACAAAAGTTCACGACCAAGTGCTGAAGGCACTTGAGGATACGTATCAGGCTGTATTGAGAGGATAAAGAAAAACCGGTACCCGATCATTCGGGAACCGGTTTTTTATCTTCAACATGGTCATAAGCTATTGACGCTTCAGCATCCGTTCGATTTTCTCTTCATCGGAGTCTAAAGCTCCGTACAGTACACCGGGCATGCTGTATTGATTCCGCTTCCCTGCTGCAGTATAACGTAAAACAGGGGTGACCGTATAAAAATCATATTCGCCTGTCATATGAAAAGACGGGACGACGATGTGTTTGCTTTGTTTCGCTTGAATGGCGGTCCCCTTGTCAAATGTATACGCCATGACGCCGTTTAGATCGGTGATCTTTTCAAGGGAAATATCTTTTGCGAGATTGTTTTTCAGCCGAACGTCCAAGGACGGTTTTGGATATCCTGCAGTATATTGACCGGCAGGCGACAGATCGCCGCTTCGAACATTGTGATGGTTTTGAAGGGTGATCTTTCCGATTTGAAATGCTTCTCTATCACGTCCGTTAAAAGATATCAGCAGCTGATCCGCTTTTTACGGTTTATCGCTTGAGACCCGGACATCTACGATGATGTTGACGAGCGTATAGCCTTTATGGCGAATCCCTGTTTCAACCTTGTAATCGCTGATTTGTATATGATTGTTATCAAAAGCGAGCGACGTAACCGTCTCACCGCTTAGAGGAACGCCGGCGTTTGCTTTTTGCAGGCCGAAAATGTTAAACGACATCGTCTCGTTTTCCATCATATGGCTGATGTAGTTTCGGGCAAAGAAAAGCCCGGTTTCTTTATTTTCGCTGGCCTCTGTAAAGTTCGCCTTGTTGAAGAAAATAAAGAGAGAAAATGCCAGAGCTGTGCATATGGTGAGCGTGATGATCCATTTTATTTTTGACATGGTGATTCCTTTCTGAGTCTGTCGATTTGTATGAGAAGGAATGCGGAGATATTCGCAATAATCATCCATAGAGGTCCAATGATTTCGCCATATAAAGAAGAGAAGGTTCAAACATTTCACAGCCGGTCAAAATTCAGCAGGGTGTCTGAATTTCAGTTTGCTTGAAAAAAGGTGTAGCAAATATATTAAAGATTAGCTCGATTAAGCTAACCTTTTTTATTTAGAAGAAAATATCCCAATTTAGAAAGTAAGTACAAAGTGAACACAATCATTAAAGTTCTTGAAATCACGAGATTCCATGAATGGCTAAGTCATATCCTGAAGATCAAAGCCTTTGTATTTAACATAAAATACATTGATATTATGAGAGCTGAAATAATTAAAAGAATGCCAAATGAACCTGATTTCTTCATCCAAATCCCCGCCTTATATCTTAGAAGTATCCAGAAACAAAGGAGTACACATTCAAAAGCCATCTGGTGTGCAGTAAGCTGAAAATTGAGATAATTGAATATGGGCCATATTAAAAGACAATATCATGAAGCAATTCAGCCTAGCGCTTGATATCGCTTTGCCTCTGTTGGAACAATTAAAGCCCCTGTATATGGGGCTTCAATTCTAAGTTTGTTCAATATACTACAATTAATTTGAATTTTCAATCCTTATTTTTCATTTATTGTTAATGTTTTAGTGAAATATGCGGGTCTAGTTGCAACGGACCCGCTTATCCAGCCTAGTCCGCACCGCTTACCGTTTCGACGCAATCCGCTTCGCCTTCTGCGTATTGGCAAAATGCAGCTTTGTGAATACCCGCAATGCGTCTTCGCCGTGTTTCTTGATCAGCTTGGCGCCGGCTTCATCGACGAGCGGGCCCGCTCCTTTCGGAAGCGTAATGCCGGCTTGTTTTGACAGCTTATCCATTTCCATTAAAAATGAATAGCGTGCAATGATCGAGGCTGCTGCAACTGAAAGATGGATGCCTTCCGCTTTTGTGCTGAAATATGTACGTTCTTTGACGGCGGTTTTGCCTGCCAGATGCTTGAAGTATACGGCCGGTTCGGCGAACTGGTCGATTAAAATCGCTTCAGGCCGGGTTCCGTCCAATTTTTTGAGAAGGTTGCCGATCGCCTGGTTGTGGAGAAGAGCTTTCATTTTTCCTTGGCTCATCCCTTTTTCCTGCATTTCATTATACTTTTCGTTTCTTAAAACGAGCAGGCTGTAAGGGACTGTCTTGATTAAGTCGCGCGCGATCTGAACGATTTGCGGATCTTTTAAGTTTTTCGAGTCTTTAACACCGAGTTCTTTTAACAGCGGAAGCTTCGCCTTGTCAGCGTATACGCACGCGACGGTGATCGGGCCGAAATAATCGCCTGTCCCGACTTCATCGGAGCCGATCACAGACATGGAACCGATGCCTTCAGGCGGCTGATAGACGGACGGGATGCTTTTTTTCGATGCGGGCTTTTTGGGAGCCGGTGTTTCAGCATCCGCCGTCCAGCGCTCCGCTTCCTTTTCCGCGTTTTTTCCTTGGAACAGCACCTTCCCCGACCGGTATGCTGTAATGGTGCACCCTTGGGGTTTGGCTTGGAAAACTGCGCCCTGTACGGAAAGTGAAGTAATGTCAGGCCCGTAGTGGCTTTGCATCCGTTCAATAACAGACGGGGGAACTTTTAAAACAGAATGTGACACGTTCTAATCTCCTTTATTAGCTTTAAATACGCTAAATCATTGTTTTCATAAGTGTATCATAACAGCGGAGGGCTCGTCTTTCCATTCAATCTGTAAACATGTTATGATATAGACTAGGATTCTCGCATAATTGGAATGGAGGAGAAACGTTGTCTGATGGTCAAAAAACGAAAACAACAGTTGACATCTACGGTCAGCAATTCACAATTGTCGGCGATGAGAGCAAGAGCCATATGAGGCACGTTGCCTCGATTGTGGATGATAAAATGAGAGAAATCAACGAAAAAAATCCGTATCTTGATATAAATAAACTGGCCGTTTTGACGGCTGTAAATGTGGTTCACGATTATTTGAAGCTTAAGGAAGAGCTTGAGAGATTAAAAGGACAAATAAAAGAAAAGGATTGAACATCACGATGTTAGATATCATCATTATCATTTTGCTTTTGTCCGGTTTGTTTATTGGACTCAAAAGAGGGTTTATCCGCCAGTTTATCCGTTTGGTTACGTTTATCGCAGCGATCGCTGTGGCCGCAACCTATTACGGCGACCTTGCGCCTAAGCTCGGCTGGATTCCGTCTCCCGACTTTACGGGCGGCCAGGCTGCGCTGGCGTTTGTAAACGGAAGCCTTGAAGGCGCTTATTACAATATGATTGCGTTTTTGATTCTCTTTATCCTGACGATTATCCTTTTGAGAGTTGCCGCATCGTTTTTGGATGCCGTCGCAAGCATACCGGTTCTCAAACAGATCAACCAAATACTCGGAGCCGTGCTCGGTTTTGCGGAAATCTATCTGTTCGTGTTTGTCGTTCTGTTCATCGGAACGCTTCTGCCGATTGATGTCCTGCAAAGCATGATGGCCGGTTCAGTCATGGCTGATTTGATCATTCATAAAACACCGTTTTTATCAAACATGTTAAACAATCTGCTGCATCAGTACGGATCTTTGTAAAAACTTCTCTGTTTGTAGGGAAGTTTTTTTTCGGGGCTCTTGAGAACCCCGGAAGCTGTCGGATATGCCTGTTTGTTGTAGGATCAGCCAAAAATTTGTATGATTGAAGCAGGATGAACGAGGGGAAACAAGAGGTGAACAACATGCATAAAAAAGATATCATCAAATTGCTTGAAACGATTGCGATATATATGGAACTAAAAGGGGACAACCCGTTTAAAATCTCCGCTTTCAGAAAGGCTGCGGCAGCTCTTGAACAAGACGACCGGAGCCTCTCGGAAATCGATGATATGACGTCCCTGTCCGGGATCGGCAAAGGCACATACGCTGTCATCAAGGAATATATGGACACGGGAGCATCCGGAACGCTGGAACGATTAAAGGAAGAGGTTCCGGAAGGACTTGTCCCGCTTTTGAAGCTTCCGGGTCTCGGCGGCAAAAAAATCGCCAAGCTGTATCAGGAGCTCGGCGTCTGTGATGCGGCATCTTTAAAAGAGGCCTGCGAACAGCAAAAGGTTCAGGGGCTTGCCGGATTCGGCAAAAAGACGGAGGAAAAAATCCTGCAGGCTTTGGGTGAAGCGGGAAAACGCCCTGAACGGTACCCGATCGCGGTCGCTTTGGCCGTCGCTGACATCATCGAAGAGCAGCTTGAAGGGCTCCCGGGCCTCATTAAGTTTTCACGGGCCGGAAGCCTGCGCCGCGCCAAAGAAACGGTGAAAGACCTCGATTACATTATGGCTGTCACTGATCCGGAACTTGTCCGGGAAGGGCTCTTAAAGCTTTCGAACATCAAGGAGGTCATTGCCGCAGGAGATACGAAAGTGTCTCTCACATTTGCGTTTGAATACGAAATCAGTGCGGATTTCCGGCTGGTGACAGAGGAACAGTTCCCAACGACGCTTCATCATTTTACCGGATCAAAAGACCACAATATCAAAATGCGCCAGCTTGCCAAAGAAAAAGGCGAAAGAATCAGTGAATACGGCGTCGAAACCGTTGAAACTGGAGAAATTAAAACTTTCTCAAGCGAAAAAGAGTTTTTCGCCCATTTCGGGCTTCCGTTTATTCCGCCCGAACTGCGGGAGACAGGAAGAGAAGTCGAGGACTACAGCGTTGACATCGGACTCGTTTCCGCCGAGGATATTCAAGGAGACCTTCACATGCACTCGGCTTGGAGCGACGGTGCTTTTTCGATCAGGGAAATGGCGGAAGCATGCATGGCAAAAGGGTACCGCTATATGGCGATCACAGACCATTCCCAATATTTAAAAGTCGCAGGCGGTTTGACGCCTGAGCGCCTTCGCATGCAGGCGAAGGAAATTGATGAACTGAATAAGGAATTTACCGATTTTCATATTTTTAAAGGCGTGGAAATGGACATCCTGCCTGACGGAACACTGGATTATGACGACGAGCTGCTGGCGGAAATGGATCTTGTCATTGCTTCCATCCATTCAAGCTTTTCACAGCCGCAGCATGTCATCATGAAGCGGCTTGAAACCGCGCTGCTGAATCAGCACGTTGACATTATCGCTCATCCGACCGGCCGTCTGATCGGAAGAAGGGCGGGGTATGAAGTCGATATTGACCAGCTGATCGAACTTGCGAAAAAAACGAATACAGCATTGGAGCTGAACGCAAATCCAGCGCGGCTCGATCTCAGAATGGAGCACTTGATCAAAGCGAATGCTGCCGGAGTGACACTCGTTATTAATACGGATGCCCACAACACAGCGATGCTTGATGATATGAAAACGGGCGTTACGGCAGCGAGAAAAGGATGGACGCCAAAGGCCAATGTATTAAACACCCGCTCCTTTGAAGAAGTCCAGGCATTTTTGTCGCGCCATCGATCTTAAGGAGGTTTAATGGACGTTGCAGCAAAAAGCGCTATCAGCACTTGAATTTCATAAAGTAAAAGAACAGCTCACAGAGCATGCGGCATCTTCTTTGGGGAAGGAAATGCTTTTGGAACTCAAACCTTCCCGTTCGCTCGAAGAAGTTAAAAAGCTGCAGGAAGAAGTCGATGAAGCAGGAACCGTCCTGCGTTTAAAAGGAAGCGCCCCTTTCGGCGGCCTTACGGACATTAGAAAAGCGTTAAGAAGGGCAGAAATCGGCAGCATTTTAAGCCCGGCGGAATTGACTGAAATATCGGGTCTGCTATACGCAGCAAAACAGATGAAGCACTTTCTTGAAGGCCTGTTCGAAGACGGGGTTGAGATTCCTTATCTTCATCAATATGCAGAAAAGCTCATACCGCTTTCCGAATTGGAAAGGGACATCAATTCGTGCATCGATGATCATGGGGAAGTGCTTGATCATGCATCAGAGACGTTAAGGGGAATCAGGACCCAGCTGCGGACGCTTGAATCAAGAATCAGGGACCGGCTGGAATCGATGCTGCGTTCTTCATCTGCGCAAAAAATGCTGTCGGATACGATCATCACGATTCGCAACGACCGCTTCGTCATCCCTGTCAAACAGGAGTACAGATCAAGCTACGGAGGAATCGTGCACGATCAGTCTTCTTCCGGTGCGACATTGTTTATCGAGCCTCAGGCGATTGTCGATATGAACAATGCGCTTCGCCAGGCAAAAGTAAACGAAAAACAGGAGATTGAACGGATTTTGCGCGTCCTGACAGAAAAGACGGCAGAGCACACAAATGAGCTCTTTCACGATGTCAAAGTCCTTCAGACGCTGGACTTTATTTTTGCAAAAGCAAAATATGCAAAAGCGACAAAAGCGGTTAAACCGGCTGTCAACGCTGACGGCTATGTCCGCCTGATTCAAGCCCGCCACCCGCTTTTGCCCCTGGATGAGGTCGTTCCGAATGATATTGAGCTCGGCGGAGAGTATACGACAATTGTCATCACGGGCCCGAACACGGGGGGGAAAACGGTGACGCTCAAAACGCTCGGGCTTTTGACCATGATGGCGCAGTCGGGATTGCACGTACCGGCGGAAGAAGGATCAGAGACCGCCGTATTTGATCAAGTATTTGCCGATATCGGCGATGAACAGTCAATCGAACAAAGCTTAAGTACGTTCTCGTCGCATATGGTCAACATCGTCGATATTTTGAAAGACATGACGGAAAACAGCCTTGTGCTTTTTGACGAGCTCGGTGCCGGAACAGACCCGCAGGAAGGCGCGGCCCTTGCGATCAGCATCCTTGATGAGGTGTGCCAGACAGGCGCACGCGTCATTGCCACGACCCATTACCCGGAGCTGAAGGCATACGGCTACAATCGCGAAAATGTCATTAATGCAAGCGTCGAATTTGATATCGATACACTATCACCGACATACAAGCTTTTAATCGGAGTGCCCGGCCGAAGCAATGCGTTCGAAATCTCGAAGCGCCTCGGGCTGCCTGATTACCTGATCGGCCGCGCAAAAGCGGAGATGACGGCCGAACATAATGAAGTTGATACGATGATCGCATCGCTGGAAGACAGCAAAAAGCGCGCAGAAGCGGAGCTCAAGGAGACCGAAGCCATCCGCGCGGAAGCTGAAGCCCTTCACCGCGACCTGCAGCAGCAGATCAGCGAATGGCAGGAGAAAAAAGACAAGCTCTACGAAGAAGCGGAGCAAAAAGCGGCTGAAAAAGTCAAAGCAGCGATGAAAGAAGCAGACGACATCATCCAGTCGCTCCGCATGATCAAAGAAGACCATAAAGCATTTAAAGACCATGAGCTGATCGAGGCGAAAAAGCGCCTTGAAGAAGCCGTGCCTTCGTTTGAAAAAGCGAAAAAGCCGGCTCAGAAAAAAACGGACAAGCGCGAATTAAAACCGGGCGATGAAGTCAAAGTTTTAACCTTTGGCCAAAAAGGGACGCTGCTCGAAAAAACGGGTGCGGCCGAATGGAATGTGCAAATCGGCATCCTGAAAATGAAGGTCAAGGAAAAGGATCTGGAATTCCTGAAATCGGCACCCGAACCCGAGAAACAAAAAACGATCGCCGCCGTCAAAGGGAAAGATTATCACGTCTCGCTCGAACTCGACCTTAGGGGGGAGCGGTATGAAAATGCGCTTCACCGGGTTGAAAAATACTTGGATGATGCGGTGCTTGCGGGCTATCCGAGAGTCTCGATCATTCACGGAAAAGGAACCGGCGCCCTCCGAAAAGGCGTCCAGGACCTATTGAAATCCCACCGCAATGTGAAAAACTCCCGGTTCGGCGAAGCGGGAGAGGGAGGATCAGGAGTCACCATTGTCGAATTAAAATAATAAAGGGAGTCTAAAAGGATGAAAGAGTTTTGGGAGAACAACCTTGTGAAAATCGCCGCGTACTACAGTGTTTCCGTTTTGTGTCTTGTGATATTTTTATCTGTGTTTGAACTCGTCACCACGTATAAAAATTGGGAGGAGATTCAAAAAGGAAACATGGCGGTTGCGATGGCAACAGGCGGAAAAATTTTAGGCATCGCCAACGTGCTGCAAAAATCGATCAGCCAGCATAATTCCCTGCTGCAAATGATGGGGTGGGGGCTGTTCGGTTTTATCCTGCTTTTGATCGGCTACTTCATTTTTGAATTTCTGACGCCGCGCTTTAAAATTGACAAGGAGATTGAAAACGACAACCGCGCAGTCGGCTTCATTTCATTCGTCATTTCAGTAGGCCTGTCATTTGTCGTGGCTTCGGGTATCTAAAGGGGATCAACATGGAGAAATTAGCGAAAGTCCTGTTTTTTACAGCTGGGGTATTTGTGGTTATCGGCCTGATTTATATGATCTTTTATGCTTAAAAAAGGTGTCCTAAAAAAGGGCGCCTTTTTAAAAATGAAAAAATATCATTACTTTCTGAATATTGTTTTGATATACTCAAATCAAGAATATATTGTTTAAAAGGGGGGAGCTTATGCCGACTGAAAAACCGTGGCTGCGTCATTATCCCGAACAAATTCCTCACGAGCTGCAATTTGAAGATCAAACACTCCATTCCATCCTGCAACAATCCGCCCAGCAGTTTTCAGAAAAAACAGCGATTCATTTTCTCGGAAAAAAACGTTCGTACCGGGAAGTTTACGAGGATGCTTTAAAAATGGCAGATTACCTGCTGTCGCTCGGCATTCAAAAAGGAGACAGAGTATCGATCATGCTGCCGAACTGCCCGCAGGCGGTTATCGCGTATTACGGCGTTCTTTTCTCCGGCGGCATCGTCGTCCAGACAAATCCGCTGTATACGGAAAGGGAGCTTGAACATCTGCTTCATGACAGCGGGGCAACCATCATCATTACGCTCGACATGCTGTACCCGGCGGCATATAAAATGAAAGCGCTAACAAGCATTAGGCACATCATTGCGACAAGCATAAAAGATTACCTGCCTTTCCCTAAAAATCTGCTGTACCCGATCGTTCAAAAAAAAGAGAATCAAATGTCCGTTGAGATCAATGAAAATGAGACGACCCACCTTTTCCGCACCATCATGAAACGCCCCGTTCCAAGCGGACCGCCCGGTATTGAAATTGATCCGGCCCACGACATTGCCGTCCTGCAGTATACCGGAGGAACGACAGGCACGCCAAAAGGCGTCATGCTCAGCCACCGCAACATACTAGCCAACATGGAGATGTGCGCCGCCTGGTTTTATCAATTGAATAAAGGGGAGGAGAAGGTGCTGGGGATCGTTCCGTTTTTTCACGTCTACGGAATGACGGCCGTCTTGAATTTCACGATCAGGCAGGGGTATGAAATGATCCTGCTGCCGAGATTTGACCCGCGCGCAGCGCTGAAAACGATCGATAAAGAAAAGCCGACGATATTTCCGGGGGCGCCGACGATTTATATCGCCCTGTTGAACCATCCCGACCTTCACCAATACGATCTGTCATCGATTAAGAGCTGTTTGAGCGGATCTGCGGCGCTTCCTGTTGAAGTCAAACAGCAGTTTGAAAAGGTGACGGGCGGAAGGCTTGTCGAAGGTTATGGAATGTCTGAAACGTCGCCGGTCACTCACGCCAATTTTATTTGGGATTTGAATAAAGCGGGCAGTATCGGGTGTCCTTGGCCTGGTACAGACGCTGCTATCTATTCGGAAGAAACCGGCGGTTTTCTCGGGCCTTATGAGCATGGAGAAATCGCCGTCAAAGGACCGCAGGTGATGAAAGGCTACTGGAACAATGATGAAGAAACCGCTCAGAGTCTAAGGGACGGCTGGTTTTTTACCGGAGACATCGGCTACATGGATAAAGACGGCTTCTTTTATATCGTCGACCGCAAAAAAGACGTGATCATTGCCGGGGGATACAACATCTACCCGCGCGAAATCGAAGAAGTGCTCTACGAGCATGAAGCCGTTCAGGAGGCGGTCGTTGCCGGCATCCCTGATGAATACAGGGGGGAAACGGTTAAGGCTTTTGTTGTGCTGAAAGATCATGTTACAATAACGGAGAAGGAATTGGACGAATATGCCAGATCGCGTATCGCTCCTTATAAAGTGCCAAAAGTATACGAGTTCAGGGACGAACTTCCGAAAACGGCGGTCGGAAAGATTTTAAGAAGAGCGCTCGTTCAAGAGGAAAAGACCGGCGTCTGAAAAAGCAAAGTCTGCCGTCGATTTTGACGGCATGCTTTTGTGATGCGATTTACTTTTAGCTTCTTGACAAAGCGTCCATTTTTATTTACGATTAACTCATGAATGAGTATTCATTCATTAATTTGAAAGGAACGAAGCCAATTGAAACAAAAGAGACCAAAGTATATGCAGATTATCGACGCAGCTGTCATTGTGATTGCAGAAAACGGATACCATCAGGCGCAGGTTTCAAAAATCGCCAAGCAGGCCGGGGTGGCGGACGGCACCATTTATCTTTATTTTAAAAACAAAGAAGACATTCTCATCTCATTATTCAAAGAGAAAATGGGACAGTTTATCGAGCAGATGAGCGAAGAAATGACAGCGAAAAATTCGGCGACAGAAAAGCTTTCGCTGTTCATCAAAAAGCACTTTGAACTGCTCAGCAGCGATCGCCACCTCGCGATTGTCACCCAGCTTGAGCTGAGGCAGTCGAATCTTGAGCTGAGGCTGAAAATCAATGAGATTCTCAAAGGGTACTTAACGATCCTGGAAGACATCATCACCGAAGGAAAAGAAGCTGGAGAATTTAAAAGCACGCTTGACGTCCGCCTTGCGAAGCAGATGATTTTCGGTACGGTGGATGAGACGGTTACAACCTGGGTGATGAATGATCAAAAATACGATCTCCCAAACCTGGCAGACAGCATTCATGAATTGCTGATCCACGGGTTCAGCAGCCAAAAGACGAAGGAGGAGGAATAAAAATGGCAGCATTATCATACGCCGTAGACGGCCATGTTGCGACGATTACGATTCAGCACCCGCCGGCAAATGCGCTATCGACGCAAGTGCTTGAAGATCTTTCTGCATGCCTTGATGAACTTTCAGAACGTCAGGATGTCAGAAGCGTCGTTATTCACGGGGAAGGAAGATTTTTCTCGGCAGGCGCTGATATTAAAGAGTTTACATCATTGATGGACGGGTCTGATTATGCAAATTTGGCTGATAAGGGCCAGCAGATTTTCGAAAAAGTAGAATCTTTTCCAAAACCGGTGATCGCCGCGATTCACGGGGCCGCTCTTGGAGGCGGTCTTGAGCTAGCGATGGCATGCCACATCCGGATTGCCGAGGAAAGCGCAAAGCTCGGCCTTCCCGAACTGAATCTCGGAATCATTCCCGGCTTTGCGGGAACGCAGCGCCTTCCCAAGTATGTGGGCACCGCCAAAGCGCTTGAAATGATCGGGACATCAGAGCCGATATCCGGCAAGGAAGCTTTTGAATACGGTCTTGTCACGATTTTGGCGGCGAATGAAGAAGAAGTGCTGCAAAAGGCAAAAGAGCTCGCACAAAAATTCGCTGAAAAAAGTCCGCAGACGATGGCTTATGTCATTGAACTCCTGAATTCGAGCAAAGTGTATTCGTATGAAGGAGGCCTCAAGCTAGAAGGGAAATACTTCGGCGAAGTGTTCCAATCCGAGGATGCGAAGGAAGGGATTCAGGCATTTCTTGAAAAGCGGAAGCCGCATTTTAAAGGGAAATAACAAACGTGAAAACAAAGGGGATGAACAGAACATGAACATTTATGTCTTAATGAAGCGCACGTTTGATACAGAGGAGAAAATTCAGATCGAACAAGGGGAAATCAACACGGACGGAGCGGAATTCATCATCAATCCGTACGATGAGTACGCCATTGAAGAAGCGCTCCAGTTGAAAGAGAAGCACGGCGGTGAAATTACGGTCGTGACAGTCGGCGAGGAAGAAGCTGAAAAAGAACTCAGGACGGCTCTGGCGATGGGGTGCGACAAAGCCGTTCTGATCAACATTGAAGACGACGTGGAAGAAGCGGACCAATATACGGCTTCAGCCATCCTTTACAACTATTTGAAAGACCGCGAGTACGACATTATACTCGGCGGGAATGTGGCGATCGACGGGGGATCGGGACAGGTTGCGCCTCGTTTGGCCGAACTGCTGGGCATTCCTTGTATTACGACGATTACAAAGCTGACGGTAAACGGCGGAGATGTTGAAGCGGAACGCGACGCCGAGGGCGATCTTGAAGTGATCCAAACATCGCTTCCAATCGTAGCGACTGCACAGCAGGGGTTGAACGAGCCGCGTTATCCGTCTCTTCCGGGAATCATGAAGGCAAAGAAAAAGCCTCTCGAGGAGCTTGAGCTTGATGATCTCGACATCGACGAAGAAGACGTGGCTGCGAAAACAAAAACGATCGAACGGTTCCTGCCTCCGAAAAAAGAAGCCGGGAAAATCCTTGAAGGGGAGCCGGAGCAGCAGGCGGCAGAACTTGTATCACTGCTGAGAAGCGAAGCAAAGGTCGTATGAAGCCGAAGGGAGAAATAACACGGTCATTAAAATACAGGGGGAAATGGACATGAGCAAAAAAGTTATCGTATTGGGAGAGTTCAGAGACGGTTCGTTGAGGAATGTGACTTTCGAAGCGATAGCCGCAGGAAAAACGGTTGCCGAAGGGGGAGAGGTGATCGGCGTACTGTTCGGTGAAAGCGTTTCAAGTCATGCGGCAGAACTGATCCATTACGGCGCTGACAGAGTGCTTACAGCCGAAAACCCGCTCTTGAAAAACTATACGTCTGACGGCTATGTTCAAGCCTTGTTGCCGATCATAGAACGCGAGAATCCGGACGTCATCATTTTCGGACATACGTCAATGGGAAAAGACTTGTCGCCGAAGCTTTCAGCCCGTATGGGAACAGGGCTGATATCGGATGCCGTCGATGTCGAAGTGGCCGGCGGCAACATCGTGTTTACAAGGCCGATTTACTCGGGCAAAGCGTTTGAACGGATCATTTCCGAAGATGAAACGATTTTTGCAACGATCAGACCGAATAATATCGCCCCGCTTGACAAAGATGAGACGCGGACAGGAGCGGTCGAAAGCATCGAAGCAGATATTCGGGACATCAGAACGGTCATCAAGGACATTGTCAAAAAAACGTCCGAAGGCGTCGATTTGTCTGAAGCGAAAATTATCGTAGCCGGCGGTCGCGGCGTCAAAAGCGAGGAAGGCTTTAAACCGCTGCAGGAGCTCGCCGATGTATTGGGCGGGGCGGTCGGCGCTTCAAGGGGAGCCTGTGACGCAGACTACTGCGACTATTCGCTTCAAATCGGCCAGACCGGCAAAGTTGTGACACCTGACTTATATATTGCCTGCGGCATTTCAGGAGCGATTCAGCACCTCGCAGGGATGTCAAACAGCAAAATCATCGTTGCCATCAACAAAGATCCGGAAGCTGATATATTTAAAATTGCCGACTACGGGATCGTCGGCGACTTATTTGAAATCGTTCCGCTGCTCACGGAGGAATTTAAAAAGCTGAGCGTCAGCACATGATCAAAAGCCGGCCTGAAATGGCCGGCTTTTGACATAGGCACATTTCCGCCTTCTGCAAAATAACATGGGATATGGACATTTTCAGAAAGGCTAAAATCCCGATGTGTAAAACTGTGCAGATAGGGAAACGTATAATCAAGCATTATGTTAGCGTGAACCAAAGGGAGATGCTATACTAAAAAGCATAATTTCACAATTGGAGGAATGAAAGAATGGCTATCGTAAAAGCAACTGATCAAACATTCTCATCTGAAACAAGCGAAGGCGTAGTTCTTGCCGACTTTTGGGCTCCTTGGTGCGGACCTTGTAAAATGATCGCGCCGGTACTTGAAGAGTTTGATCAAGAAATGGGAGACAAACTGAAAATCGTAAAAATCGATGTTGACGAAAACCAAGAAACTGCCGGCAAATACGGCGTGATGAGCATCCCGACTCTCCTCGTACTAAAAGACGGCGAAGTGGTCGAAACATCTGTCGGCTTTAAACCGAAAGAAGCGCTTGAAGAACTGGTCAACAAACATTTGTAAAATAGAAACCTGTGAAAAAGGCGATTCCAAAGGGATCGCTTTTTTCTTACAAGTCATCTTCTTTCTCCATTTGTGGCGAACGTACGGTCGGTCATGGTAAACTTAAATGAAGGAAAAACGCCGAAATAAGGAAGGATTTTTGATGAACAAAAAAATCAAAGAAAAGCTGGCCCTTCTTCCGGATCAGCCTGGCTGCTACTTGATGAAAGACAGGCAGGATACCGTCATCTACGTCGGGAAAGCGAAAATCTTAAAAAACAGGGTCCGCTCCTATTTCAGCGGGTCCCATGATGCCAAAACACAGCGTCTTGTCAGTGAAATTGAAGACTTCGAATACATTGTCACATCCTCGAACATCGAAGCGCTCATTCTTGAAATGAATTTAATCAAAAAGTACGACCCGAAATATAACGTGATGCTTAAAGATGATAAAAGCTACCCGTTCATTAAAATCACGAACGAGCGGCATCCGAAGCTGGTTGTCACAAGGAAGGTCAAAAAAGACAAAGGCCGCTATTTCGGGCCGTACCCCAATGTCCAGGCTGCGAGGGAAACAAAAAAGCTGCTGGACCGCCTCTATCCGCTCAGAAAGTGCGCCAAGCTGCCTGACCGCGTCTGTTTGTACTATCATCTCGGACAATGTCTGGCGCCATGCGTATATGATGTGTCTGAAGAGACAAACAGACAGCTCACAGAAGAAATTACCCGCTTTTTAAAAGGCGGCTACAATGAAGTGAAGAAAGAGCTTGAAGCAAAAATGCTCGAAGCCTCGGAAAACCTGCAGTTTGAACGGGCGAAAGAATTCCGCGATCAAATTGCCCATATCGAGTCAACGATGGAAAAACAGAAAATGATGCTGAATGACATGGTTGACCGCGATGTATTTGCCTATTCGTATGACAAGGGCTGGATGTGCGTCCAGGTCTTCTTCATCAGGCAGGGCAAATTGATTGAAAGAGATGTCAGCATGTTTCCTTTATACAGGGAAGCAGACGAGGAATTTCTGACATTCATCGGGCAATTTTACTCCAAAAACAACCATTTTCTTCCGAAGGAAATTTTGGTGCCTGACAGCGTCGACAAGGACATGATTGAGGAGCTTTTGGACGTGAACGTGCGCCAGCCGAAAAGAGGAGCGAAAAAAGACCTGCTGCTCCTTGCCCATAAAAATGCAAAGCTCGCTTTGAAGGAGAAGTTTTCGCTCATTGAACGGGATGAAGAGCGGACGATCGGCGCGATTGAAAAGCTCGGAAAAGCGCTGGACATCTACACGCCATACAGAATTGAAGCGTTTGATAACTCAAATATTCAAGGAACGGACCCTGTTTCGGCCATGGTTGTATTTCTCGATGGAAAACCGCATAAAAAAGAGTACCGCAAATATAAGATCAAGACGGTTGAAGGTCCTGACGACTACGGATCAATGCGCGAAGTCATCAGAAGAAGATATACAAGGGTGCTGAAAGAGAATCTGCCGCTGCCTGATTTAATTTTGATCGACGGCGGAAAGGGGCAGGTGTCTGCCGCCCTTGACGTTCTGGAAAATGAACTGGGTCTCGATGTCCCTGTTGCCGGTCTGGTGAAAGACGATAAGCACAGAACATCCAACCTTTTGATCGGCGATCCCCTTGAGATCGTCCAGCTTGAGCGGAACAGCCAGGAATTTTACCTGCTTCAGCGCATTCAGGACGAAGTGCACAGGTTTGCGATCAGCTTCCACAGGCAGCTCAGGGGAAAAAGCGCATTTCAATCGGTGCTGGACGGCATACCGGGCGTCGGCGAACAGCGGAAAAAACTGCTGTTAAAACATTTCGGTTCCGTTAAGAAAATGAAGGAAGCGAGCGCCGAAGATATCCGCAAGCTCGGCATACCTCTGAAAACGGCGCAGCTGATCGAAGAGGCATTGAAAAAATAATGTTGAACTTTTAAAAAGAATCTGATAGAATTTGTACTAATTTCATAATAAGATCGTGTGATATGGTGAAGATAGAGGTGCGAACTTCAAGAGTAGGCTTGATGAGGAAGATGGATTCCGATGAAGAAAGCCGAAAGGGGAGCGTCGCCGAAGCGGGGAAAAATCCACTCGTTTTTCCTGCTGGCTTTACATTGAATAAATGTGAGGCTGTCAAGAAATCATTTCTTGGAGAGCTATCTCGTTGTTTAAGATCATCGGCATTTTTGTTGGTTAAAGCAATGAGGGAATTCTCTCGTTGCTTTTTTTGTGCAAAAAAAACCGTACAGGCCGCCGGTCAAGCTTTCCTCTTCATACATAAACAAACACGAACGAAAACAAAAAGGGTGGTATTTGATGGGTCTCATCGTCCAAAAATTTGGCGGAACTTCCGTAGGGTCAGTGGAAAAAATATTGAATGTCGCATACCGCGTCATCGAAGAAAAACAGCGCGGTCATGATGTTGTCGTCGTCGTTTCGGCGATGGGCAAATCGACGGACTCCCTCGTCGCGCTTGCCAAGGAAATCACCGAGCAGCCGAGCAGCAGGGAAATGGACATGCTGCTGACAACAGGAGAGCAGGTGACGATTTCGCTGTTGACAATGGCTTTGCAGAACAAGGGGTATGATGCGGTTTCCTATACAGGCTGGCAGGCCGGCATCGAAACCGAAAATATTCACGGCAACGCAAGAATTACGAACATTGATACAGCCAAGCTGAAAGAGCGCCTGAATGAAGGGAAAATCGCCGTTGTCGCCGGATTCCAGGGCGTCACAGCGGAAGGCGAAATCACAACGCTCGGCAGAGGCGGATCAGATACGACAGCCGTTGCCCTCGCAGCAGCCCTGAAAGCTGATAAATGCGACATTTACACCGATGTGCCGGGGGTTTTCACGACGGATCCCCGCTATGTGAAAACAGCGCGGAAGCTGGCCGGAATCTCCTACGATGAAATGCTGGAGCTTGCCAATCTTGGAGCAGGCGTCCTTCATCCGAGAGCTGTTGAATTTGCGAAAAACTACCAGGTGCCTTTGGAAGTCCGTTCAAGCACCGAAAAAGAAGCCGGCACATTAATCGAGGAGGAATCATCAATGGAACAGAATTTAATCGTAAGAGGCATTGCATTTGAAGATCAGATCACACGCGTGACCGTATGCGGCCTGGCGAGCGGCCTGACGACGCTGTCAACGATTTTTACAACGCTCGCCAAACAGAACATCAACGTTGACATCATCATTCAATCGGTGACAGGCACAAGCAAAACGTCGATTTCTTTCTCAGTGAAAACGGAAGACTTAAAACGGACGGTTGAAGTTCTCGAAGAATACAAAGACGCGCTCGACTATGAACAGATTGAAACGGAAAACAGGCTTGCCAAAGTGTCGATCGTCGGTTCTGGCATGATCTCCAACCCGGGAGTAGCAGCGGAAATGTTCGCTGTGCTGGCGGAAAAAAACATCCAGGTCAAAATGGTCAGCACATCCGAAATCAAAGTTTCGACTGTCGTCAACGAAGGCGATATGGTGAAAGCCGTTGAAGCGCTGCATGATGCTTTTGAACTGTCGAAGCAGACAGCAGTCATTTAAAAAGAAAAAGGCGGGACTTTTGCAGTCTCCGCCTTTTTGCATAGTTATGCCGGGTCTTTCAAATCCCATTTCACCGTTAAAACCACTTTTCCGGCTCTTTTTTTCACCTGTTCATAAGATTCGGCAATTTGTTCGTTCATCAGCTGGATTTGCTCGGCGATAAACCCGGCTTCAAGCTGAAAGCAGGGCTCCTTTTGATACTTGAGGCGGTTTGAAACCAGCGGGCCTTCGAGTTCAAACTCAAGCTCCTGTTTTTTTGAATGGACGATCGCAAGCGTTCCCCAGCCTGCATCCTGAAAGAAAGCGGGAAGATCCTCCCGGGATTCAAGCGGGAACTTGCGGGCGAGCTTTTTTCCCGCCCAGTACATCATATCTGCGTAGTCTTGTCCCAGCATATCGGGAAGCAGCACTTCCCTGATCAACTCATAGCCATATGCGGAGACTTCCAGCTCTTTTAATTGCGCTAAGTTTGCTTCATATTTATTCATATCCAATGTCTCCCCTCTTTTCTCCGTTTATTATAGCTTAAATGGGGTGAAAGATTACAGCGGAGACATGCATTTAGGAAGAAAAAAATCTGATATATTTATATTTTGATAAAATAAAATTTTCAAAAATATGATTAAATTTTAGAAAATTTCAATTTATGTACGCGTTTTCTTGACGCCTATTTCTCATAGGAGTAAAATGAAATTGTCATAAAAACTTAACAAAGTGCGATATTTGAAACAGGACGGGGGATAGGAGACCTTTCATTTTTACTGCACTTTTCAACTAGGGGGTAAAGCAATGGCCGGGAACAGAGAGTTTGTTTATCGAAGACTGCATTCTTTGCTTGGCGTCATACCGGTGGGCATATTTTTAATCCAGCATTTGGTTGTCAACCATTTTGCGGCAAGCGGAGAAGAGGCGTTTAATAACGCCGCTCACTTTATGGAAAACCTGCCGTTCAGGTACGCTTTGGAAATCTTCGTGATTTTCCTTCCGCTGATTTATCATGCTGTTTATGGAGTATACATAGCTTTTACAGCGAAAAACAATGCGAACAGATTCGGCTTTTTTAGAAACTGGATGTTCGTTCTGCAGCGGATTACAGGAATCATTACCTTGATTTTTGTCAGCTGGCACGTGTGGGAAACACGGATTGCCGCCCAAATGGGGGCAGAGGTGAACTTTGACATGATGGCTGATATTTTGAGCTCCCCGATCATGCTCGGCTTTTACATTGTAGGTGTCCTCTCAACAATCTTCCACTTTTCAAACGGTTTATGGTCGTTTGCTGTCACTTGGGGAATCACTGTTTCTCCTCGCTCACAGCGAATCGCCACGTTTGTGACAATGGGAGTCTTTGTTGTGCTGTCCTATGTAGGGCTGAGAGCGATTTTGGCATTTGTGTAAAAGAACTAGATTACTAGAGGGAGTGGGGCAGGCATGAGCAATTCAAGCATCATCGTTGTCGGCGGAGGACTAGCGGGTCTGATGGCGACCATTAAAGCTGCGGAAGCAGGAACAAATGTAAAACTATTTTCGATCGTTCCCGTTAAGCGCTCACATTCCGTATGTGCGCAGGGCGGAATCAACGGAGCGGTCAATACAAAAGGTGAAGGAGACTCCCCATGGGAGCATTTTGACGACACGGTGTACGGAGGCGACTTTCTGGCGAACCAGCCGCCGGTCAAAGCGATGTGTGAAGCGGCGCCGTCGATCATTCATTTGCTTGACCGCATGGGCGTCATGTTTAACAGAACGCCTGAAGGGCTGCTTGACTTCCGGCGCTTCGGAGGAACCCAGCATCACAGAACGGCATATGCGGGGGCGACGACCGGACAGCAGCTCTTGTACGCGCTGGATGAGCAGGTTCGCCGCTTCGAAGTTGAAGGGCTCGTTTCGAAATATGAAGGCTGGGAGTTTCTCGGAGCCGTTCTTGATGATGACAATACGTGCAGGGGCATCGTCGCCCAAAACTTAACGACGATGGAAATCGAGTCGTTCCGTTCGGACGCAGTCATCATGGCGACCGGGGGGCCGGGCATCATCTTCGGAAAATCGACGAACTCGATGATCAATACCGGATCAGCCGCTTCGATCGTTTACCAGCAGGGTGCTTACTATGCGAACGGAGAGTTCATCCAGATCCATCCGACCGCCATTCCTGGAGACGACAAGCTGCGGCTGATGAGCGAATCGGCGCGCGGTGAAGGCGGACGAGTCTGGACGTATAAAGACGGCAAGCCTTGGTATTTCCTCGAAGAGAAATATCCGGCATATGGAAACCTTGTGCCGCGTGATATTGCGACGCGTGAAATATTTGATGTGTGCGTCAGACAAAAGCTCGGCATCAACGGCGAAAACATGGTTTATCTCGATCTTTCCCACAAAGATCCGAAGGAATTGGACATCAAGCTGGGCGGAATCATTGAAATCTATGAAAAATTCATGGGTGACGATCCGCGCAAGCTGCCGATGAAAATCTTCCCTGCGGTTCACTACTCAATGGGCGGACTTTGGGTCGACTACGATCAGATGACCAACATTCCTGGACTGTTTGCCGCGGGAGAATGCGACTATTCGATGCACGGCGGAAACCGCCTGGGAGCGAACTCGCTCTTGTCAGCCATTTACGGCGGCATGGTGGCAGGTCCGAAAGCCGTTGAATACATTCAAGGTCTCGAAACATCCGCAGAAGATCTGTCTTCTTCCGTTTTCGATGCATACGTCAAAAAGGAAGAAGAAAAGTGGGCTGACATAATGAAAATGGACGGCAATGAAAATGCTTATGTCCTTCATAAAGAGCTCGGCGAATGGATGACAGACAACGTGACGGTCGTGCGCTACAATGACAAGCTGCTGAAAACGGATGAAAAAATCCAAGAGCTTGCCGAGCGCTACCGAAACATCAATATCAACGATACGGCAAAATGGAGCAACCAGGGCGCCGTATTCACGCGCCAGCTGCACAACATGCTGCAATTGGCACGGGTGATCACGCTCGGTGCATACAACCGGAATGAGAGCCGCGGCGCCCATTATAAACCGGATTTCCCTGAACGTAATGACGAGGAATGGCTGAAAACAACAATGGCGAAACATGCAGGCGATTTTGAAGCCCCGAAATTCCATTATGAGGATGTCGATGTTTCATTAATCGCACCGCGTAAACGGGATTACTCGAAGAAAAAGGTGGCGAAATCATGAGTGAAAATAAGACAATCAAGTTTATCATCACTCGTCAGGATACATCGGATTCTAATCCTTACCAGGAAGAGTTTGAAATTCCATACCGTCCGAATATGAACGTGATTTCCGCTTTGATGGAAATCAGAAGGAACCCGGTGAATGCAAAGGGAGAAAAAACGTCGCCGATTGCTTGGGATATGAACTGTCTCGAGGAAGTGTGCGGCGCTTGCTCCATGGTGATCAACGGCAAGCCGAGACAGTCCTGTACAGCGCTGATCGACCAGCTTGAGCAGCCGATCCGCCTTGAACCGATGAAAACATTCCCGGTTGTCCGCGACCTTCAAGTGGATCGGAGCCGCATGTTTGATTCGTTAAAGAAAGTCAAAGCATGGGTGCCGATCGACGGCACATATGATCTCGGACCGGGACCGAGAATGCCTGAAAGAAGACGTCAGTGGGCTTATGAGCTGTCAAAATGCATGACTTGCGGCGTGTGTCTTGAAGCTTGTCCGAACGTGAACGATAAAACAAACTTTATGGGACCTGCACCGCTCTCGCAGGTTCGCTTATTCAACACCCATCCGACGGGAGCGATGAACAAATCTGAACGGCTTGAAGCGATTATGGGAGACGGCGGACTGGCCGAATGCGGCAACTCGCAAAACTGCGTGCAGTCGTGTCCGAAAGGCATCCCGCTCACAACCTCAATCGCTGCATTAAACAGGGATACGACCGTTCAGGCGTTTAAAAACTTCTTCGGAAGCGACAACACGGAATAACACGAAAAAACGCACCTCTTCAAACCGAAGAGGTGTTTTCATGATCAAAGGGGATGAAAACATTGAAATTGCCGGGATATATCGAAGAACCGTTTGACACATGGTGTCAGTCATTTTCTTTTTTTGATGAAGTTTCCGTCCGTTTTTCAGAAACGGACATGTTCGGTCATATGAACAATGTCACACCGTTTGTCTACTTCGAAGAAGCGAGGATTTCCTATTTCAAGCACCTGGGCGTCATGGACCGCCTTTCAGACGGGAAGAGCGCGGCCATTCCCGTCGTGGCGAGCCAGCAATGCGACTATTTTCAGCAGGTCATGCTTCATGAACGTTTAAAAATCGGCGTCAAAACAGCATCTGTCGGCAACGCCTCGCTCACCCTCCATTACGCAGCGAAAAATGGGGAAGGCGGCCTTTGCTTTACAGGACTGGCGGTTATGGTGCAAATTGCGAAAGATACGGGTAAACCCGTGAAATGGACAGACGAACAAAAAGCAAAACTGCTTGGCAATAACTCATTTCCTGAGAAATAATTGACAGGGAGAGGAAAATGAAAAAAGCGATAATCATCGGCGCGAGTTCCGGAATTGGCAATGCGCTTGCCAAGCAGCTGTCAGCCGGAGGAGTGGAGGTCGGTCCTGCTGCAAGACGGTATGAGCTGCTAGCCAAATTGCGCGACGACCTCCCTGGACCTTCATACATTAAAAAGATCGATACAGCCGACAGCGAACACTCGCCTATACTGTTGAAAGAACTGCTTGATGAGATGAATGGGGCAGACGCAGTCTTCATCTGTTCAGGTGTTGGATATTTGGAAAGCGAAATGGATTGGAGCAAAGAAAAGGAAATGATCGATGTCAATGTGACGGGATTTGTGTCCTGCTCGAACGTGTTGATGGAGCATTTTATCAAAAACGGGAGAGGGCATTTAGTCGGCATTTCATCCATCGCCGCGCTGAGAGGAAACGGAGGGGCCGTCACCTACGCCGCTTCAAAAGCATTCGTTTCAAATTATTTAAAAGGACTTCGTCAAAAAGTGAAAAAACTCGGTTGCGATGAAATTGCGGTCACCGAAATTCAGCCCGGCTTCGTGGACACGGCTCTTGCAAAAGGTGATCATCTGTTTTGGACGGCTTCGCCCGAAAAAGCGGCTGCACAAATCATCAGCGCTGTGCAGAAGAAGAAGACGCACGCATATATTACGAAGAGATGGCGGCTGATCTCCTGGATTTTAAAATGTCTTCCTTAGAAGTTCAGCCCTGAAACGATGCCTGTGTCATGATTTGAAAAATAGGTGTTTGAGGGAACCCTTTTCTCCGTCAGAAACGTCACCGACCTTGCGTATGTTTCATATGATATCACGACTATATCGAAACCCATTCGTTTCAGATCAGCTCTCACCTTAGCAAGGAGGGTTACAATACTTGAAGGAGAAAGAGTTTCAATCAAAGCCGCTGCTAACAAAAAGAGAAAGAGAAGTGTTCGAATTGCTCGTTCAAGACAAGACAACAAAGGAAATCGCAAGCGAGCTCTTTATAAGTGAAAAGACTGTACGTAATCACATTTCCAATGCAATGCAAAAATTGGGAGTGAAAGGCCGTTCGCAAGCTGTTGTTGAACTTCTTCGAATGGGTGAGCTAGAGCTCTAAATTGAGCCGGTGTTCCTTCTTGTATCAAGAAGGGAACCGGTTATTTGTTTTTTCAAGAGCAATTTGTATATTCATGTTGAAGTCTTGCAATTTGTGTAGAAAAGAAGGAAAATAGACTCAAGTGTTTTGAAAACAAAACAACGAGTCGAGCGAGGTAGAGAAAATGAATTCGAATGCTTCTTTGAATCACATAGCGGACATTGAAAAATCACTCCGCCATATTGCGGGCATCATTAAACAAAAAGGAAGAGAAATTCTCACCCAATATACGATTACCCCTCCCCAGTTTGTCGGTCTTCAATGGCTGTATGAATACGGGGATATGACGATCGGCGAGTTATCACAAAAGATGTACCTGGCGTGCAGCACCACAACGGATTTAATTGACCGAATGGAGAAAAACAACCTCGTTGAACGGGTTAAAGATCCGTCCGACAGGCGCGTAGTCCGCATTCATCTTCTATCGGAAGGAGAGCGGATCATCCAGGAGGTCATTCAAAAAAGGCAGGACTATTTAGAAGACATGTTAGAGGCGTTTTCCGAGGAAGAAACAGCCGCGTTTGAAAAATTATTAATTAAACTTCAGCAGGAAATGAACAGAAAATGAGGCGATTTTGTTGGATCAACCGATAGGAGTCATTGATTCGGGAGTCGGCGGTTTAACCGTTGCAAAAGAAATCATGAGGCAGCTGCCGAAAGAAAAAATTATATATCTTGGAGACACGAAAAGGTGTCCATACGGACCGAGGGACAGAAAAGAAGTCCTGTCATATACATGGGAAATGACAAATTATCTGTTATCCCGCCACCATATTAAAATGCTCGTGATCGCCTGCAATACAGCAACGGCCATCGCGCTAGAGGAAATCAGCAGGGAAGTTGCGATACCCGTCATCGGCGTGGTGCAGCCCGGAGCCAGAACCGCGATTAAAGTGACGGAAAACCAGCGAATCGGCGTAATCGGAACGGAAAACACGATCAAAAGCGGCGCATACGAAGAAGCGCTTCTTTCGCTGAACGGAGATTTAACGGTGGAAAATCTGGCTTGCCCAATGTTTGTCCCGTTTGTGGAAAGCGGCAAATTTTTGGATGAGACGGCTGATGAAATCGTCAGGACGTCACTGCACCCGCTCAGAGATTCATCAATCGATACGCTGATTCTCGGATGTACGCATTATCCGATTTTAAAAGAGCCGATTCAGCGCTATATGGGAGAGCGCGTCAACATCATTTCCTCCGGAGATGAAACGGCCAGGGAAGTCAGCACGATCTTGTCATACAACGGTTTATTAAGCAAAACGGCGGAACCGCCGGAACACTTGTTTTTAACAACTGGGGAGCGTGCCCGCTTCACAAAAATTGCAAACGATTGGTTTGGATACGAAGTGAAAAATGTGGAAAGCATTTCTCTTCAGGAGACCGCTGTAAAATAAAGCTGCCGCACATGCAAACGGCAGCTTTTTTCATGGCCTTTTCTTTTAAAGAAAAGGTTTTTTGTATTCAGAGGGATTTTTTTAAAAAGCGGTCTAATTCAAAAACGGGCTCGTATACATAATAGTACAAACTGCCTTAGGAGGGAAAAGTATGCTGAAAAAAGGAATGAAAGGAATCGCGGTTACGGTTACGGCCTCCGCGCTGCTTCTTTCCGGGTGCGGAATATTTCAGTCAGATCAAGCCTCAGAGGAGATAGATCCGCCGCAGGACATCACATATGTAAAAGAGGAGAAGGAGCAAGACAAAACAGACAAAACCAAAGATAAAACAGAAGACAAAGGCAGCAAAACGACAAGCGACGATAAAGCCGCTCAAACGGGCGATACGGTCATGAGAGAGCTTTATCTCATTGATAAGAACGGCTATGTGACAGCGCAGACGCTGCCGCTGCCAAAGCAGGAAGGGACGGCTAAACAAGCGCTTGAATACCTCGTTGAAGGCGGCCCTGTTTCAAACATCCTGCCAAACGGATTCAGAGCCGTGCTGCCGGCGGATACAACGGTCAATGTTGATATTAAAGAAGACGGAACAGCGATCGCTGATTTCTCAAATGAATTTAAAAACTATAAAGCTGAAGATGAGCAAAAAATCGTACAGGCGATTACATGGACGTTAACGCAGTTTAACTCGATTGATAAAGTGAAGCTCCGCATGAACGGCCATGATTTGAAAGAAATGCCTGTTAACGGCACGCCGATTTCAGAAGAACTCAGCCGCGAGGACGGCATTAACCTCGACACGGCGGGTGTGACAGATATAACGGCGACACAGCCGGTCACCGTCTATTATTTGGCTGAATCAGATAAAGGCACATATTACGTTCCGGTGACAAAGCGGACGTCTGCAAAAGAAAAAGATCAGGTGACGGCGGCGATTAAAGAGCTGACTGAAGGACCGGACAATAAAAGCGGCCTGCTCTCCGATTTCCAGGGCGACGTCAAGCTTGAAAACAAGCCGAAGATTGAAGACGGCCATGTAACCCTCGACTTTAACGAAGCGATCTACGGAAGTGCCGACGGCCAGAAAAAAGTGATATCGGATGAAGTGTTAAACAGTATCGTGTTGACATTAACCGAACTGCCTGATGTGAAAAGTGTGTCGGTTACCGTGAACGGAAAATCCGAGCTCGTGAATGAAAAAGGAGAAAAGCTTTCCAAGCCGGTTTCAAGACCGAGCAAGGTGAACACAGGTAGTTTTTAAGCCGAAATTTTTGATATACTATAGAAAAAGAGGTGAGCGATCAAAGCTGCCTCTTTCTTTATTCAGCTTTTTGGAAGAGCGGAATGATTGTGAAAGGTTTATGTACATACAATCGGAGGTAAAAAATGAGATACGATGGAAGAAAAAACAATGAACTGCGCCCTGTCACAATGGACCTCGACTTTATTACGCATCCCGAAGGATCGGTCCTGATTACAGTCGGCGGGACAAAGGTGATATGCAACGCGTCTGTGGAAGACCGCGTACCGCCCTTTTTGAGAGGAGAAGGGAAGGGCTGGATCACCGCGGAATACAGCATGCTGCCGCGGGCCACGAACCAAAGGACGATCAGGGAATCGTCAAAAGGGAAAATCTCCGGGCGGACGATGGAAATCCAACGGCTGATCGGACGAGCTCTTCGGGCGGTTGTTGATTTGGAAAAGCTCGGTGAGCGGACGATCTGGATCGACTGCGACGTCATTCAGGCGGACGGAGGTACGAGAACTGCGTCGATTACCGGAGCATTCACCGCCATGGCGCTTGCCGTCGGAAGACTCGTCGAAAAAGGCGCGCTGAAGGAGATGCCGATCACCGACTTTTTGGCTGCCACTTCAGTGGGCATCGATAAGGAAAAAGGATTGATCCTTGATTTGAACTACCAGGAAGATTCTGCAGCTGAGGTTGATATGAACGTCGTCATGACAGGCGAAGGCCGCTTTGTCGAACTTCAGGGAACAGGAGAGGAAGCGACATTCTCAAGAAGTGAACTGGACGGGCTTTTAGAGCTGGCTGAAAAAGGGATCGCCGAACTCATCGAAAAGCAGAAAGAAGTGCTCGGCGACGTTGCATTATCTATTCAACAATAACATGAGAAAGGCTGATACACGATGAAGGAAGTCATCATTGCCACGAAAAACGAAGGGAAAGTCAGGGAATTCAAAGCGATGCTTGAACCGAGGGGCTACGATGTCAAATCTTTACTGGACATCGGCTATACACCCGAAATCGAAGAAACCGGGCAGACTTTTGAAGAAAACGCTGTGATTAAAGCGGAAACAATTTCGAAAGAAACCGGAAAAATCGTGATTGCCGACGACTCCGGCCTGTCTGTCGACTATCTCGGCGGCAGCCCCGGCGTATACTCGGCCCGCTATGCAGGAGAAGAGAAAAACGATCTCGCCAATCTGAAAAAGCTATTGAAAGAGCTCGAAGGGGTGGAAAAAGAAGACCGTTCCGCGAGGTTCAGATGCGCGCTCGCAATATGCATTCCCGGACAGGAAACGAAAACGGTCGAAGGTTCTGTGGAAGGGTACATTACCGAAGAGCCGCGCGGCACAAACGGCTTCGGCTACGACCCGGTTTTTCTCGTCAAAGACAAAGATCAAACGATGGCCGAGCTCTCAAGCGGCGAAAAGAACAAAATCAGCCACAGAGCGGAAGCGCTGAAAAAGCTGTCCGCTTTATTGGATCAAGCGTAAAGGAGGAGGGCCGATCATGAAGGTTCTGATTGTCAGCGACAGCCACGGCCTTGAAGACGAACTGGAAATGATCGCTGAGCGGCACGGGAAGGAAACAGATCTCATCATCCATTGCGGGGATTCTGAATTGGACCCTTCCCATCCCGCGCTTTCCTCTTACTTAACGGTAAAAGGAAACTGCGATTTTTACGGGGAGTTCAAAGACGAAATCGTCGTTCCCGCCGGATCGAGAAAGCTTTTTTTCACACACGGGCATTTATACGGCATTAAACAGTCGCTTTTAAATGTGTACTACCGGGCTGAAGAGCTCGGCGCCGATATCATCTGTTTCGGCCATTCCCACATCGCGGGAAGCGAGCTGATGGACGGAAAACTGCTGATCAACCCCGGCAGCATCCGCCTTCCGCGGGTGCGGAAAGAAAAAACTTATGCTATACTAAACATTGACAAAGACAATGCAACGGTTCGCTATTATGACTTGGACGGCCGGGAAGTCGAAAGCCTGACGAACCATGTACAATTGCCAGCACATTCATGAGGAAGAATTTTTTTCTTCCTCGTGAAGAAAAAAATTCTAAAAAGTTGTTGACTTTATGTCCCGATCCGCATATAATAAATCTTGTCGCTGATAGTTAAAGCGAAACAAAACAACATCATGTCCCAGTAGCTCAGCTGGATAGAGCAACGGCCTTCTAAGCCGTCGGTCGGGAGTTCGAATCTCTCCTGGGACGTCACGTAATGGGGCGATAAAGCCCGTCATCATACGCTTTCTACTCGTTAAATGTAACGGTCAATGTATCGGTCAATTAAAAAACCGACGCAATTTTGAACCGTTCAATTTAACGAAGTAGGAGGCGTTTTTTGTTGACGAAAAAGAAACCGATTTTCACAATCGACGAAGATTTTTCCGATTTGACTACGGCGCAGAAGCCTCCGGTAAATACGCCGAAAAAGCGAGTGAGGGATCGAATTACCATCGAAATGAAATTATTTGAGAGAAACAACAATTAAGTCTGATGGATTCAGGAATTTATATTGGTCCAAGACGGAGAGCCTGCGGACACCAAATTGACGTTGTATAAACGTTTATTTGGTGTCTAATTTGTTTTTAGGAGGGATTTAGCATGTCAGCTACACAACTGACTTTTCTGCCGCCTATAGACGAAAAAGAAGTCAGAAATACGATTATAAGGGAGCTAAAAAGATATAAGGCTTTAAAGGTTCAGCTTGAAAACCGGAAAGAACGGGAAGCGGCCGGGATGAATAACCTTTTCCCGCAGCTCAGGGATCAGCACTCTTTAAATGAATTGAAAGTTTGTCAGATGGACAGGGCGCTTAAACAAAGCCTTGATGGTGATGAATTAAAGATCATAAAGGCCAAGTATCTCTCTCCCCAAAAAATAAAGGACATTGAGATTTATATGGAGATGGGGTTGAAAAAGGACAAATGCTATCAGGTCAAACGGCGGGCCATTTACAATCTTGCGACAGCTCTCGGGATAATCTGAGGGCTGTTGTGAACAAAAAAGCAGACTCCCAGGAGTCCGCTTTATCAAAGTGTACTTTTTTAATCTTAAGGGCCGAACTGAATCACGTTATGATTTAACCAAAAAACGCATTTTCAGCAACTTTAAAGTCTCCAGTACCGAATTCAGCTTTTCCTTGAGTAGTAAAGTTTAAAATACCAGTTAAAAATACACCTGTTATTACTGCACCTAAAAGTAATTTTTTCATGAGACAAGTTCCTCCGTCCATGTTTGAATTTTGTCGCGAGCGACTACTCCTTCATCGAAGTATTTCGCCGCTAATTCATGATATTCCTTCTTTTTGAAGTGTCTTGCTGCAATGATAGCTAAATCTGCTACGTCTGACCAAAGCTTTTTGTCTCTTAGCATATTCAATCCTTTATCTAATAAGGTCTTATCCAACTCTTTATATATTGAGTGTATGACTAATAACTTGGCTTCGTACGTTTTTTCGTTTATTTCTTTTGCGAGATTGAGGGCTTTTTGATACCAATGTGTCCCTTCTTCGAATAAACCTTTCTTGAATAAAACCCTTGCCAGCATATAAGAAGTTCTGATGATTGCGATTTTGGAATGTAGATTTTCAAAAATGTCGAGAGCTATTTCGAAGGATTCACGCGCTAAATCGAGTTTTTCTTGTCGTTCGTAAGCAAGACCGAGATTGTGATGTCCGAGTCCCTCAACGTAATTTTGTCGGGTATCAGCAGCCATTTTTATTGCTTTTTTATATACGGACTCAGTTAATTCGTATTGATGTAGATCCAGTCTGTTTGCCGCAATTATCATTTGAGTGGTTGCTGCCCTATTTTCATAATTTCCAAGGGCTAAAAAGCTTTCGAGCGCTTTTTCTGCGTGTGTTAACGAGAAAAAATTTTGGTGAATTTCATAATATGCAATAGCAATTTGATAATTGAATTCTGCTCGTTCTGCTTCGTCTGGTATTTTATTTATCCAATTTTCAGCAATGCGATAAAAATTAATGGCTTTCGTAAAGTTCTTTATGTAAAACTGATACAGCCCGCTGAAAAAGTAAAAGTAATACTGAAGCATGTCGTCCGTCTTCTTTTCTTCAGCTCTATACTTAAGACTTTTTAAGATGCTTCCGGATTCGTTATATTTTTCGATCAATAATTTATACCGAGAATCTATCATATTGAAATAAAGCAAAACATCTTGATTCTTCTCCATATTATCAATAGCCTTCTGAATTTCTTTCTTCATTTGAGTTGCTTTATGAACTTGCTGTAACTTAATTGTTGCATACCATTGATTCAACATATTCCCGACCTTTTCGGATCGTATTTTAACAACCAATTCCCACCATTCCTTTCGTATAATTGATTTGAAATATTCAAAAAAATAAGTATCCATTTCCTTTTTCTGCATACCTTTCATTTTACAGAAAGGATCATTTTTTTACAATGATTTTCCTTTTTTGGAATTCAAAAAAAGCCTGTCGACTGTGTTGGGTTTTAAGACCTGATCAATAAGATTCATTTTCATGGATAGACAGGATTTATTCACCAATTTCTTTCCGTAAAGTGGTAAAATCTATACTGATTGTAACTTTAGTATTAGAGGGGAATGCCATGAAGACTCTTGATGTCCATGCGTTGCACCATGCAATTGATCAAACGCTGGAACAATTAAAACAGCAGTCAGACGAATTATCCAAAGTCAAAAAAGCCGTAGAGGGCATTACATCACTTGATGATGCTTTAAAAGGAAAAGGAGGCGACGCGATCCGCGCCTTTTACGAGGAATGCCACACCCCTTTTCTACAGTTCTATGATACTTTCATAGAGGAATACAGTTCCACGCTGAAGAAAATGAAAAGCGCGCTGAATTCGCTGGAACCAAACCACAACGGGTTTATTTCGCAAAGCTTTCTTGAGCACGAGCTGGAACAAGGATTGAATGCGGCCGACCGCACTACGAAGCGTTTGGTTTCTAAAACAAATGCCACGATCGCAAAAGTCAGCCACATTGTCGATTTGCCTGATTTGAATGACAGCGGTTTTCATGAACAGAATCAGAAAGCTTTAAAGGAAATCAATCAGACAATTGAAAAGCTGCACGCCTTCGACCGCGAACAGACAAGCGCTCTTAAAACCGCTGAAAACGACCTGGAAACGATGCAGAGATACATAAGCCGGCTTGAAAAAATGTACACAGGCCCTAAAATTGAAATTACCGGTTACCAAAAAGGCTCGATTTTAAAGCCGGATGAGATGGATGCTTTGCGTGGTGGACAAGACACAGCGATGGGCGTCATGTTGGATAAGCTGGATAAGAGATCAAAGCTTGAAAAAGAGGCCAGCAAAATAGAACCTATGAGTCATACTGATACGTTGAAGAAAAAACTTGAAAAGTTGTATGATGATCCGGATGAGTTTCTCAAAGTTGCTAGAGAGATTGGATATGATAATCTTACATCTGAACAGATGAATTATGTTACTGCCATTGAAGAAGCTTATGAGTTCAGAGCAGATCCAATTAAAGGAACTCTGGAAGATGGAAAACATGTCTTAGAAAGTATGAAAGGCTTTGTGGTTGGAGGATATGAATTTGCAAAAGATACGATCCAAGGAACGATTGAAACAGGTAAAGCTCTTATTGGACAAGCAGACGACTTTATTAAAAACCCAAAAGCAACTGTAAATTCAATACTTGAGTATGATTACAAAGCCGCTTTCGAAAGTATGTTGCAATCAATCGCAGATTCGTGGGACGAAAAAATGGTACATGGGGATTCATATTCTCGCGGACACTATATTGCTTATGCGATTGGGACGATATGGGGGTTGGCAGAGGCCGGTCCTACTGTCGTATCAGGCTCAAAAAGTCTTGGCAAAGCTGGCAAGGCTGCAGCCCAAACAGCAAAGAAAAGTGTTAACTCTGTTAAACAACATTTCAGCCCGCCTAAAAATCGCTATACTCCTGCATTAGAAGGGATGCTCCAAAGAGCGGGAGAGGCCCCTAATGTGAAAAATACGCCTTTGCTGAGAGAGCTGGTTGAGGATAAGAAGAAGAGTGTGCTTTTTAAAGCTAATAGTGGGAAAAAACCTGGAAAAGCAGATAGTCATGCAGTACATACAGTAAAATACGGAGACCAGTATACCAGATTAAATCGTAAAAAAGTTTTGAAGCCAAACGTTGTGTATGAAACAAAACAGGGCTATACGTTTAAAACGGATCAAAAAGGTCGAATTAATAGTGTAAATGCCGATTTGCAACTTGGAAAAGCAAAAAGAAATCTGTATGCTCAATCTAACGTTGGTAAACCAGATAGACTGCCAGATGATGACGGAGGACATTTAATTGCTTCTCAATTTAAAGGTTCAGGGGACATAGATAATCTTGTGCCTATGAATTCTCAGGTTAATAGAAGAGGCGGAAAGTGGTATGAGATGGAACAAGAATGGAGGAACGCTTTAAAAGAAGTTCCCCCAAAAAAAGTTAAGGTCAAGATCAGCCCTATATATAAAAATGACTCTTTAAGACCGGATTATTTTAAAGTCGAATATAAAATTGGGAATGAAAAAATCAAAAAAATAAGAATTAAAAATGAGAATGGAGGTTAATATTTATGGAAACTGAAAAGATGGAAAAATTATACCAAGAGATAGCAGAGGGGATTAACGAAATCATCCCTACTGAATGGGAAAAGGTCTATCTCTATGCTGAAATATTAGATGATTCATCAGAGGTTTTCTTTTATTTTAATGTACCGCAAAATAAGGATTATATTTATTCTCATAACATACCTGAACATTTCAATGTTAGTGAAGATATCTATGATGAGTTATTGTTTGAGCTTCATGATTTATTTGAGGATCTGCAAAATGAGTTTAAACAAAATAATTCCGAAGTTTGGACAAATCTCACTTTAACACTCGAGAGAAATGGAAAGTTTTCAATGGATTATAATTATGATGATGTAATTAAATCAGATTTAAATGGTTCTCAACGACAAATTATCTGGGAATATAAGAACTTAGGCATTTTTCCTAATGATGAAGATAATATTAGATTCTTGGAAGAGTATTTAAATTCAAATAATAATTAATAATAAGCTCCCTATGAAAGGGGAGTTTTTTTATGAAGAAGTTGCTGTTTAATGGTTAGATATCCGAGAAAAATCCGACAAAAAGGGGGATAAAATGGGGGACTTTTTCTATTCCACTTTGTCATACGATAGAGACAAGAAAAACGAACGTGAATATCGAGTCCAAGAAGGAGAGCCTGCGGACACTGACCTTTTGCATATGGATGTTGTGCAGCTGATTGGTGGCCGCTTTTTTATTGGCCAGAATGGGAGACGCACCTTTCCCTTATCAAGTGTGTACCCGGATGTATCGAATGATGATGAAGGTCGTCAGCTTCACAGGAGGAGCGGCTGGAGTCTATGCAGGATTGCGCGCGATAGTCGCGGGGAATGCAAGCGGTGAGATCCCGTTTGCACAGGAAGTCATTTTTATATGGCTCCCTATAATCTTTGCGTCCTCATGGAAGAAAATCCAAAGACTCTCCTGGTTTCAGTTGTAAATTTTGATGAGGCTGAGGAAAAAGCGCTCAACCTGGCTTTAAATAAGATCAGCGGTGACTGGGATGATTACAAACTTGAACAGGTTTTGATCTATCCCTTACAGGCTTCTCAGAAAGTGAAATAGATGAAATCTTGGGAGAGCTGGCTGAGCATGAAGGCAACGGAGGAAAAATCAATGACAGCCAGGAATTAGACCTGGATGATTATGAAGATGACCATTTCCAACATACCTGCCCAAAATGCGGATTTTCATTTAATGAATAGGTGATTACATGGAAAAGAAAGAATACCGTTGGAAGTTGGCCGATTTAAAAAACATCAAGAAAAATGGCCTTAAAGTATTCGGTACATTTTCTTGCGGCGGGGGTTCCTCTATGGGCTATAAGCTCGCTGGCTACGATCTTTTGGGGAAATGTGAGATCGATCCGCAAATGATGAAGATTTACAGGAAGAATCATAACCCGAAATATCCTTTTCTTATGGACATCAGAGACTTTAACAAAATGGAAAATCTGCCTGATGAATTGTTCGATTTAGATATTTTTGATGGTTCCCCGCCCTGCAGCGTGTTTTCTATTGCGGGGGATCGGGAAAAGGCTTGGGGAAAAGAAAAAGCCTTTCGTAAAGGACAGGCAAAACAGTCACTTGATGATCTATTTTTTCATTACCTTGATGCTGTTGAAAGGCTGCGGCCAAAAATCTTTGTGGCCGAGAATGTCAAAGGAATGGTCAGCGGAAATGCAAAAGGTTATGTGAAGCTGGTGATTGAACGGACCAAGGAAATTGGATATGATGTTCAACTGTTCTTGTTGAATGCTGCCACAATGGGAGCCCCGCAACGTAGAGAGCGGGTCTTTTTTATTTGCCGAAGGAAGGACTTGAATTTACTACCGCTTAAATTGTCCTTCAATGAGCCACCGATTGTATATAAAGAATTCAGAAGCGGCCATGGTGCAAGGCTTAAAGAAACATCAAAGCTTTATAAAAGATGGGTGAAGCGACGGCCGTCGGATAATAATGGGAGACATCACGAAAAGGATTGAAGGGAAAGAATCTAATTTCAATACGATATTAGTGAAAAATAGCCTTGTCCCGCCTACTCTCGGGAGTGGTTCGGTATTTGTCCGTTATGATGAGCCCTACTATATCTCTGAACGGGATATCATTTTAATGCAATCTTTCCCACTCGATTATGATTTTATGGACGCATCTGTTCAATATGTTTGTGGGATGAGTGTTCCTCCGGTCATGATGAAAAAAATATCGGAACAGATTTACAATCAGTGGTTTTAATAATTCTCACTACATTTAGAAAAATGTTATTATTTTTCTAAAAAGGGTGGAATATATGACCGTTGTGCCGGAGAAATTGTACTGTAGAGCTTGTAAGAGAAAAACAAACCATCAGATAGTTAAAAATGAGCATGACAATGAACTAAAGTATTCAATAAGTAATTTAGATTATGATGAAGAAATTGATTTTCAATTTAATGAGGATTATGCAATAGTTCAATGTAGAGGTTGTGACGCTATTGCTTTTCTAAAAATATACGGCGATGAAGATATGTTTCATATAGTCGGTTCAAATTATCATACTGATAGAGAATACTTTGTCGAATACACTGTCTTTCCAGAAGAGCCAAAAAAGGAGGATCCGGTAGAACAGTTATTACAATTCAAAGAAAAATATGAATTCGATCACTTACCTAACTTAATAAATGGAATTAGAAATGAAACAATTAATGCTTATCGCCAACGTATGAATTTATTATGCAATACGGGAATTAGAATGCTTATTGAATCAATATGTATGGTAAATGGAATTGATAAAAGACCGAAGATTAAGAAGGGAGAACCAGTGTTAGATGGTCATAAAAACCCGGTAATGGTCAATTTAAATTTGGTTCAAAAGATAAATGAACTTAAAGAAAAGAATATAATTGATGAGGAACAACGAAGGATACTCTTGGAAATTAAAGATGTAGGAAATCAGACAGTACATGAAATATTTCGACCGAAACGGAGAGATTTATTGTTATATCTAGAAACATTAGATTTAATACTATTTAATATTTATGAATTACCTCATATTAAAATAACAAATTCACCAAGCCCTAGTTAGGGCTTATTTTTATAAAGAGGGTGCTGACAACACCCTCCCTTACCCAAGGCCATCACCCTGGTAAGAGCGTGATGAAGACGCGGCCGCGTTTCGTGGGAAAATCACGCTCTCATCTCTATTCTATTGGAGGACCAGGCAGATGGCAACAGAAAATACAAACATACGTTCCTGCGATGATAAAGAAAAAGAGAAACTGCTTCTCCTGCATAGCGCTGAATTGCTTGAAAACATCAGTCAATCTAAAGAGAAATATCGAAAAATTATTCAGGCAGGTATCACCCAATGGGTCAAAGATTTTCAAAGCGGTCATATTAAGGTGAACACTGTTGAAGATTTAAAAAAGCTCATCGAGCTCGATATACAGCTTCAGAAAGATGAAGAAATTTAAAAACAAACTCAAACTCAATTCAGGTTGCGGAGGTGGGTGAAATGTAATGGCCAGACCGCGTGATCCAAGACGTGACGAAGCGTTCCGTTTATGGAAAGAAAGCAGCGGAACCAAGAAATTAAAAGACATCGCGGATGAATTGGGCGTCTCAAGCAGTACCGTCCGCAAGTGGAAAGCAATAGATAAATGGGAAGATAAAATCAAAGGGAGCGCTCCTAAATCGAATGGGAGCGCTCCTTTTCGTCCCAGCGCTCCAATAGGCAATAAAAACGCCAAAGGAAACAAGGGCGGGAATGCACCGCCTGGAAACGAAAATGCGAAAGGGAATGCCGCACCAAAAGGAAATAAAAATTCCGCCCGTACCGGCGAATATGAAACGATCATGTGGGATTTTTTAAACGAGGATGAGAGACAGCTGTTCGGAGAAATCTAAACGGACCCACTCTTTCAAATTGACTTAACGATCAGGGAATTGAGCCTTCGGGAGCGGAGAATGATGCAGCGGATCAGTCGGATAGAAAACGGCCTATCTGAAAAACAGCGCCGCGTGCTGCAACAAATGCGCAAGGTCAAGGACATCGTTCAAACCCCGGATAAGAATGGACTAGTCAAACCTGTTCCGGTTATGAATGAGCGTCTTGTTGTGACTGAAATTGAAGAAACCGAGATGCGGGCTATTGATGATATTTTGAATATCGAGGAGGCGCTCACTCGTGTAACGGATAAACGGTTGAAAGCCATTCGCCAGAAATACGATATGATCCGCTTAATGGATGAGCAAGAATTGAAGCTCCGCGGCATCTATCTTTCAAACGAGACGAAACAGGCAGAGCTTGAACGCCTTACCGCCCGCCCTGTGGACAATTCTGTGAATATCACAATTACTCGTAAGGGTGACGGCAAATGACGGTAAAAGAAGTCAATCCGCATTTTGAAGATTTTCTCTTTGACTGGAACCAAAAATTTCAGCTGCTCGTTGGCGGTTACGGATCATCCAAAAGCTATCACATTGCTCTCAAGCTCATTTTGAAGCTTCTTGAAGAAAAACGGACAGTCTTAGTCATTCGTGAAGTGTACGACACTCATCGGGATTCTACATTCTCTCATTTTGAAGGGATCATCAATGACTTAGAGATTGATCATATTGTGAGGTGTATGACATCTCCGATGCAAGTCAGGTTCCCAAATGGCAGCCGGATCATCTTCAAGGGGCTGGACAAACCGGCCAAACTGAAATCGATCAACAACATCTCAATAATATGGATTGAGGAATGTTCAGAGGTCAAATATGAAGGCTTTAAAGAGCTTCTCGGCCGTCTGCGGCATCCTACACTGCCGCTTCATATGATTTTTTCCACGAACCCGGTCGGGGAAGACAACTGGACATACAAGCATTTCTTTAAAGACGATCTGAACAATCGATTTGTCCTAGATGATAAGGAGCTGTACGAAAAGCGAACGATCGTCTTAAATGACACATACTATCATCATTCCACGGCGGAAGATAATTTGTTTCTGCCAGAAAGCTATGTAAGGCAGCTGGATGAACTGAAAGAATACGATCCAGACCTTTACCGCATCGCCAGGAAAGGTCATTTTGGCGTGAATGGGGTTCGGGTTTTTCCTCAGCTTGAAGAGTGGCCACACGATGAAGTAATGCAGGCCGTCTCGAACATTGACTGCCCCATCAAGCGGGTAGGAATGGACTTTGGTTTTGAAGAATCCTATAACGCCGTTGTCCGGCTTGCGGTGGATCATAAGAAAAAGTACCTCTATATCTATTGGGAGTATTACAAAAGAGGAATGACGGATGACAGGACAGCAGAGGAGCTCCAAGAATTTAAGAACACCCAAGAGCTTATCAAAGCTGATTCAGCGGAGCCTAAAACGATTCAGTATTTCCGGCAGCAGGGTTTCAATATGGTGGGAGCTCATAAGTACCAGGGTTCGCGCCTGCAGTATACGAAAAAGATCAAGCGGTTTAAAAAGATCATTTGTTCCGGCCAATGCAGGAACACCATTTTTGAACTCAAGCCGCTGACCTATAAAAAGGACAAGCTGGGTAGCATCATTGAAGATGAATTCAAGATCGATCCCCACACTCTTTCGGCCATCTGGTATGCCCTCGATGATTACGAGGTCACCGATCTGAAGGAGAAACCGAAAATCCGGCAGCGGCCAAATAGAGAGAGGAGGTAAAGCATGGCTCAACAATCTGTGAAAGCCACCGTGTTCAAGGCAAATGCCCCAAGTGAAACGACCAAACAGATTTACGAAGATCAATTCGACTATAAAGGAAATGACATCATCGAGCCGCCTTATAGTTTGAAGGAATTGAAAAGCACCGCAGAGTATTCAACGATCCTGCAGCAGTGCATCCATGCCTATAAGACCAAATATTCTCGGTTTTTGGTTTTGATGTAGAGTACACCTTTGATATTAACGGAGATGATGTAAAACCTGGATTTTGCTTTTGGCAACAGGGGAACGAATGTCCACTTTTTAAACTTACGAATTAATTGGAAAATTGGGAGCGAGCGGGGAGCGGATTCGCTCCCAATCAGGTATTTTTCGTTCCTCCAGAAAACAAAAAAGAGCAAAGAACCTTGATATCATGGGCTTTCGGTTAAGTGGTGTCACATGCTGTCCATAAGGGTCATCGGCCTTCTAAGCCATCGGTCTGGAGTTCGAATCTCCCCTGGGACGTCACTGAAAAAAGCCTCAAACTTCTTGGCATACAAGGGTTTGAGGCTTTTGGTGTTGCAAAACAACAACATCCTAAAAATTCCCTTTCATCATTTCAAACAAAATGAAAAAGCTAAAGGGTGTGATCAATTTTAAGGAGGATGTTGTAATGACAAAACAACAGCAAAATCAGCAGCAAAAGCAGAAGCAACAAAAACAAAAGCATGAGCAGCTGCTCGGGGCCAACATCACAGATACCGAACTTGCTCAGGAATTCGGAAACATCCAGCAGCAGCTTGCCCAGCTGGAGCAAACTGTTAATCAAATGGGGTCACAGCAGCAGGGCCAAAGCGGCCAGCAGAGCTCTCAATTGAGCCAGGGAATCAATCAGCTGAAACAGCAAATTCAGCAGTTCAGCTCCCAATCTCAGCAGCAAATGCAGCAGACGGATCAGCAAATTCAGCAAAGCATTCAGCAGGCTGTCCAGCAGCTGAATCAGGCTCTTCAAGGGATCCAGACAAACCAGGCCATGAACCAAATGAGCCAGGCGCTTCAGCAGGCGCAGCAGTCATTTAACCAGCAAGGGCAACAAGGACAACAGGGTCAGCAAAATCAACAAAACCAGCAGCAAAATCAAAATTTTCAACAGCCTCTACAATAAAAAGCTGTAAAGAGCCGTTTAGCACGGCTCTTTTTTATATCGGTCATTCCTCGTTTTGATCCTCTTCGTCATGGGTTGGATGCGCTCCGGGATATTGACGCGGCGTTCCTTGATGAAGATTGCGGAATTCGTATGCGAAATTGCTGTAGTATTGCTGGCCTTCCTTCCATGGCGTGCTTTTGTTCTCAACGGGCTCGTCTTTGCCCTGTGCAGCTCCATACGCACCTTCAGGAAATTCTTCAGCTGTTAAAAAGTTTCTTTGCGTTTCAACGTTCGACATTTCTTTTTTGTCGTCCATCAGATCACCCCTGTTTTAGTTTTATTGTTGCCATGAAAAAGGGGAGCTATGTGTTTTCGTTTTGTATGCAGTAGGTTTCATTTTAAAAACGGGATAAGATGCTCATTCTCTGCCGGGAGTACAAGGGGGGAAATGCGCCGATCACAAAGAAAATAGACATTTTGTACAGAAAGAACCTGTCAGATAAAGTGGTATTTTATGGTTTATTGGTCCTTTTCTCCTCAGCTTTTAAGAGCTGTCCTTCTATCTTATGACCCGTCTATTCTCGCTTTTTGTTATACATCTCAATTCAGCAATGGTTTTATCTGTTTTCCAGATTGATGTAAATGGGGCATTGGTTGTAAAATTTACCATGAGAGAAAATCTTACAATGTTCGTTCTGCTTTTATTTTAGAAAGGGAGCTGAAAAAAGGTGCATACGCTAGAAAAAATGGAGCAAACAAATTTCCAGACGGCGAGAGATTATGTGACACAAGCATACGAGACAGTACAGAAGCGAAATTTTTACGAAAGCGAATTTCTTCAAGCTGTAAAGGAAATATTTGATTCCCTTGTCCCTGTATTGGCAAGGCATCCAAAGTATATCGAACACCGCATTCTTGAGAGGATCGCAGAGCCGGAACGGATGATCACCTTCAGGGTGCCGTGGGTCGATGATGAAGGCAATATCCGGGTTAACCGAGGGTTCCGGGTTCAATTTAACAGTGCAATCGGTCCGTATAAAGGCGGCATCCGCTTTCACCCTTCTGTGAACGCGAGCATTATTAAATTTTTGGGTTTTGAGCAGATTTTTAAAAATTCTTTGACCGGACTGCCGATCGGAGGCGGAAAAGGCGGGGCTGATTTTGATCCGAAGGGCAAATCGGACAGGGAGATTATGAGTTTTACGCAGAGCTTCATGAATGAACTGTACAGACATATCGGACCGGACACGGATATCCCTGCCGGCGATATTGGTGTCGGAGCAAGGGAAGTCGGGTTTATGTTCGGACAGTATAAAAAGATTCGGGGCCGCTATGATGCAGGCGTGTTAACAGGCAAAGGCCTTGAATACGGGGGCAGTTTAACGAGGAAAGAAGCGACAGGGTACGGTCTGGTTTATTTCGTGGAAGAAATGCTGAAGGATCAGGGGCTGCGCTTTGAAAACAGCACCGTTGTCGTCTCCGGTTCAGGGAATGTGGCGCTGTACGCGATGGAAAAAGCCGCTCAATTCGGTGCGAAAGTGGTGGCCTGCAGCGATTCTGACGGCTATGTCTATGACGAAAAAGGCATCTGTCTTGAGACGGTGAAGCGGCTCAAAGAAGACGGGAACGGAAGGATTCGCGAGTATGTCAGCGAGCATCCGGAAGCACACTATTTCGAGGGATGTACCGGCATTTGGTCTATTCCATGCGATATCGCGCTTCCGTGCGCGACCCAGAACGAAATTGACGAAGAGGCGGCCGAAGTGCTCATTTCAAATGGGGTCAAAGCTGTCGGAGAAGGAGCAAATATGCCGTCTGAAGAGGGCGCCGTCAAACGCTTTTTGGATGCGGGAGTTCTATTCGGACCGGCTAAGGCTGCAAATGCCGGCGGTGTAGCCGTTTCAGCGCTCGAAATGGCGCAGAACAGCGCACGGCTTCACTGGACGGCGGAAGAAACGGATGCGAAGCTCAGGGCGATCATGGCTGATATTTACAAGAGAAGCGTTGAAGCGGCTTCAGAATACGGACGGCCCGGAAATCTGCTCGACGGCTGCAATATAGCCGGATTTATCAAAGTGGCGGATGCGATGATCGCTCAGGGAGTCGTTTAACGGTAAAAAGAGAGAGCATGATGCCCTCTCTTTTTTTGTGCTTTATTCATTGTCTCTGAATCCACCGGTAAAGGCGTGTACAGCCGGAACGGAAATTCCCGGGTAGCCGATGCCGAATCCGAGCGTCGGAGTGGTGAACACCCCGCCGTACGGATAATAGGTATATGGCCCGTGTGCTGAAGGATTATAGACATAAGTAACCGGGTAGCCGAAGTATCCCGGGTATTGGCGCACGCGGGGAACAGAGTGCGCAGGAAATGTGCGGTACATCATATTCACCTGTTTCTTTTTGATTAACACCAGTTTATGTAAAAAATCGTAAAATGGAGTCTGTACATATATGTGGCAAAAAATCTAACCGGCGGGGATGAAATTATAAAAAATTGTCGGGATAAAATCTAACAAAACTGTATAAAACGCCAGTTTTTTTATGTAATCTTTATAGATTACATAAAAAATTTTAAATTGTTTTTCAATTTTACATTTCCTTTTATATCAATCATGTAAGCGTATACAAGTAGATTGATTAATCAAAATTGTCTAATAATTTTAAAAAATACGGTTGACACTGCATGTAAAGGGGCGTAATATGAGTTCAAACAAAAGAACAAATCACTTGAAAACTTTTCATCTTTCCCGGGAATGACAGCGGGAAAACGGGTTCCCGCATCATGAATTTTTAATCGTTTAAAGCGTTCATTTACAACAGAAAGGTGTGCTAGAGGGATGGGGGACCAGAAAGACCAGTGGATCTTCCTAAACGACAAACTCGTTAAAAAAGAAGACGCTAAAATATCAGTCTATGATCACGGATTTTTATACGGGGACGGCGTGTTTGAAGGGATCAGGGTATACGACGGCAACATCTTCAGAATGCAAGAGCACATGGACCGCCTCTACGATTCTGCGAGATCGATCATGCTGGAGATTCCATATCCACAGGAAGAACTGACACAGCACGTACTCAAAACAGTCGAAAAAAACGGGCTGAAAGACGCTTACATCCGCTTGGTCGTTTCAAGAGGAGCAGGTGACCTCGGACTCGATCCAAACAATTGTTCAAACCCGAGTGTCATCATAATTGTCGAACCATTGGCAATATTCCCGAAACATTTATATGAAACGGGGATTGACATTGTTACGGTTCCGACAAGAAGGAACAGACCCGATGTGCTGAGCCCTAAAGTAAAATCGCTGAACTACTTAAACAATATTCTTGTCCGGATCGAGGCGCATATGGCGGGTGTGACGGAAGCGCTCATGCTCAATGATCAAGGCTATGTCGCCGAAGGGTCTGCGGATAACGTATTTATTTATAAAAACGGAAAGCTCTTGACGCCTCCGGGCTATATCGGAGCGCTTGAAGGAATCACCCGGAATGCCATCATCGAAATAGCGCGAGAGCTCGGCTATGAAGTGAAAGAAGAGCCGTTTACCCGCCATGACGTATACACAGCCGAGGAAGTGTTTTTAACCGGAACGGCTGCAGAAGTCATCGCGGTCGTAAAAGTTGACGGCCGCAAGATCGGGGACGGCAAACCGGGAGTCCACACAAACCGGATGCTTGAAAAGTTCCGCGAGCGCGTCGTCCGTGAAGGGTTAAAAGTCAGCCTCAAAGATCAAAGCTTAAGTGTCAGCTGAATAAAGATAAACGTTGAAGAGGATAAGTAGCAGCGGAAACGCCGCCTGCAGAGAGCCGGGATTGCTGGGAACCGGTGACGGCCTCCGCTTGTGAACTCCCCTCTGAGTGTCAGTCTGAACGATTTCCATGTTTAGTAGGGCTGGCCGGGTGAACATTACGAAGGTTCACTCGTTATTAAACCGGATAAGCGATTATCCATAAGGCGGCTTTCAAAAGCCGCGAACAAGGGTGGTACCGCGGAAAGAAAAGCCTTTTCGCCCCTTTGGCCTGCAAGGTGTGCAGCGTCAACAGTGGGCGGGAAGGCTTTTTTTAGCTGCAAAAGCAGATTGGATACATGCTTTGCGGCACATATATATTGATTATTTTTTGAAAAACAATTGTGAATGAACAGTGATGATGATCACTTGATAAGGAGGAAGAAAAATGGGGACGAATGTACAGTTGGATGCTGAAAATGCCCAATGTACACAAACAATGGCAGGGGCGTCAATGCTGATCGAGGCTTTAAAACAGGAAAATGTTGAAGTGATCTACGGGTATCCGGGCGGTGCGGTCCTGCCGATTTATGACAAACTCTACGGATCGGGAATGTTTCATGTGCTGACGCGCCATGAACAAGGCGCCATCCACGCAGCCGAAGGATATGCAAGGATTTCCGGGAAACCGGGTGTCGTCATCGCTACATCCGGACCGGGAGCGACCAACCTTGTAACGGGTCTGGCCGACGCGATGATCGATTCATTGCCTCTCGTCGTATTCACCGGTCAGGTTGCGACATCGGTTATCGGATCTGACGCATTCCAAGAAGCGGACGTCATCGGAATTACGATGCCGATTACAAAGCACAGCTACCAGGTACGCAATGCCGAAGATTTGCCGAGAATTATTAAAGAAGCATTCCATATCGCAACAACAGGAAGACCGGGCCCCGTTTTAATCGATATTCCTAAAGACATCGCCGTTGTAGAAGGAGAATTCCGCTATGACCACGACATTCACCTTCCGGGCTATCAGCCGACGAAGGAACCGAATTATCTGCAGATCAGAAAGCTTGTGGAAGCGGTCAGTGCAGCGAAAAAGCCGGTTATTTTAGCGGGTGCGGGCGTCTTGCACGGGAAAGCGTCAGAAGAATTAAAAAATTATGTCGAACAGCAGCAGATTCCGGTGGCACATACGCTGTTAGGCTTGGGAGGATTTCCGGCCGATCATCCGCTTTTCCTCGGGATGGCCGGAATGCACGGAACGTATGCGGCCAACATGGCTCTGTATGAAAGCGATCTGTTAATCAGCATCGGTGCCAGGTTTGATGACCGGGTCACAGGGAACTTGAAGCATTTTGCAAAATATGCGAAAGTCGCTCACATTGACATCGATCCGGCTGAAATCGGCAAAAACGTTCATACGCACATTCCGGTTGTCGGCGACAGCAAGCTTGTACTGACGGAGCTGATCAAGCAAAACGGCAAGCCGAGCGCTTCTGATGAGTGGAAAAAGCAGCTTGCGGCATGGAAAACCGAATATCCGCTCTGGTATGAAGAAAATGAAACAGAAGGATTCAAACCGCAGAAGCTGATCGAATATATCCACCGCTATACAAAGGGCGAAGCTATTGTAACAACAGACGTCGGACAGCATCAAATGTGGGCCGCGCAATTTTATCAGTTCCAAAAAGCCGACAGATGGGTCACTTCCGGCGGGCTCGGCACAATGGGCTTCGGACTTCCGGCGGCAATCGGAGCACAGCTTGCGGATAAGGATGCGACGGTTGTATCGATACTCGGCGACGGAGGATTCCAGATGACGCTGCAGGAGCTGTCTGTTATTCACGATCTGAACCTTCCGATCAAGGTCGTGGTCTTAAACAACCGCTGCCTCGGAATGGTCCGGCAATGGCAGGAAATCTTTTACGATGAGCGCTATTCGCACTCCAAGTTCACATCACAGCCTGATTTCATCAAGCTGTCTGAAGCTTACGGCATCAAAGGCGTCCGAATCACATCCGAAGAAGAAGCGGAAGAAAAGCTGGAAGCGGCGCTAACGTCGAATGAACCGATGGTCATTGATGTTCAAGTTGCACAAGCTGAAAAAGTATTTCCAATGGTTGCGCCTGGAAAAGGGCTGCACGAAATGGTGGGGGTGAAACCTTGAAAAGAATCATCACGCTGACGGTTTTGAACCAAAGCGGCGTCTTAAACAGAATCACAGGGTTGTTTACAAAACGGCATTACAACATTGAAAGCATTACGGTCGGCCACACCGAAACCGCGGGAATTTCCAGAATCACGTTTGTCGTTCATGTGGCAGATGAAAAAGAAACGGAACAGCTGACAAAACAATTAAACAAGCAGATTGATGTACTGAAAGTCACGGACATTACGAATCAATCGATCGTCCAAAGAGAGCTGGCGTTAATCAGGGTGGTTTCCCCTCCGTCGAGCAGGACGGAAATAAACGGCGTCATCGAACCGTTTCGGGCGTCTGTCGTCGATGTCGCAAAAGACAGCGTCGTGATTCAAGTGACAGGGGAATCGAGCAAGATCGAAGCCCTGATCGAACTATTGAAACCATACGGGATTAAAGAGGTAGCCAGAACAGGCACCACGGCCTTTGCGAGGGGAACTCAGCAAAAGCCGGCCTCTATTAAAACAATATCTATTGTATAAATCATAAAAAGGGAGAGATTGAAATGGTAAAAGTATATTATAACGGTGATATCAAAGAAAACGTATTAGCAGGCAAAAAAGTAGCGGTGATCGGATACGGCTCACAAGGCCATGCGCACGCACTGAACCTGAAAGAAAGCGGAGTGGACGTCATTGTCGGCGTCAGAAAAGGGAAATCCTTTGCAAAAGCAGAGGAAGACGGCCATCAAGTTTTCACGGTAAGAGAAGCGGCAGAACAGGCCGACATCGTCATGGTGCTTCTTCCGGATGAACAGCAGCAAAAAGTGTATGAAGCGGAAATTAAAGACGGACTTCAAGCTGGCAATTCACTTGTATTCGCCCACGGATTCAACGTTCATTTCCATCAGATCGTGCCTCCGGCGGATGTTGACGTATTCCTTGTCGCTCCTAAAGGACCGGGACATCTTGTCAGAAGAACGTTTGAACAAGGTGCGGGGGTTCCGGCGCTGTTTGCGATCTATCAGGATGTGACAGGGGAAGCGAAAGACAAAGCCCTTGCTTATGCTAAAGCGATCGGCGGCGCAAGAGCCGGTGTTCTTGAAACAACATTTAAAGAAGAAACTGAAACCGATCTTTTCGGAGAACAGGCGGTGCTGTGCGGAGGATTGACTTCCCTTGTCAAAGCCGGGTTCGAAACGCTGACAGAAGCGGGCTATCAGCCTGAACTCGCATACTTCGAGTGTCTGCACGAGCTGAAGCTCATCGTCGACTTGATGTATGAAGAAGGTTTGGCAGGGATGAGATATTCGATTTCCGACACAGCGCAGTGGGGAGACTTCGTATCAGGTCCGCGCGTTGTCGATGAGAAGGTAAAAGAATCAATGAAAGAAGTATTGAAAGACATCCAAAACGGTACATTCGCAAAAGAGTGGATCGTCGAAAACCAAGTCAACCGTCCGCGTTTCAACGCCATCAATGCAAGCGAAAACGAACACCAAATCGAAGTGGTCGGCAGAAAGCTTCGCGAAATGATGCCGTTTGTCAAGCAGGGCAAGAAAAAGGAAGCGGTGGTAGCCGGTGCGAAAAATTAACTTTTTTGATACGACACTCCGTGACGGTGAACAGTCGCCGGGCGTTAATTTAAACACGCAGGAGAAGCTGGCGATCGCCCAGCAGCTTGAAAAACTCGGGGTCAACATTATGGAAGCGGGCTTTCCCGCTTCATCCCCCGGGGATTTCAATGCAGTAAAAGAAATCGCAAGGACGATTAAAAACTGTTCGGTAACAGGGCTTGCCCGCTCTGTCAAAGGAGATATCGACTCGGCGTGGGAAGCGCTCAAAGACGGAGCTGAACCAAGGCTTCACATTTTTATCGCCACTTCTGACATCCACTTAAAATATAAGCTGAAAAAAACGCGCGAACAGGTTCTGGAACAGGCGGTCGCAATGGTGAAATACGCCAAAGAACGCTTCCCGATCGTCCAGTGGTCTGCCGAAGATGCGTGCCGGACTGATCTTCCGTTTTTAGCCGAGATTGTAAGCGAAGTGATCGCCGCGGGAGCGGATGTCGTCAATCTGCCGGATACGGTCGGTTATTTAGCGCCTGCCGAGTATGGAAATATCTTCCGCTATATTAAAGAAAATGCCCGCAATGCCGACAAAGTCCAGCTTTCAGCCCATTGCCACGATGACTTGGGCATGGCTGTCGCCAACTCTTTGGCTGCGATTGAAAACGGAGCGGATCAAGTCGAATCGGTCATCAACGGCATAGGCGAAAGAGCGGGGAACGCCTCGCTTGAAGAAATCGCCGTCGCCCTCCATATCCGAAAAGATTTCTACCAGGCGGAATCAACGATTCAGCTGAATGAGATTAAACGGACAAGTGATTTAGTGAGCAAGCTGACCGGCATGGCCGTGCCGCGGAACAAAGCGGTTGTCGGCGATAATGCCTTTGCCCACGAATCAGGCATTCACCAGGACGGCTTCTTAAAAGAAAAAACAACATATGAAATTATTTCTCCGGAACTTGTCGGCGTGAAAACGGATGCGCTTGTGCTCGGAAAGCATTCAGGGCGCCACGCATTTAAAGATAAGCTGCAAAACCTCGGATTCCAGCTTGGAGAAGAAGAAATCAATAAATTCTTCAACATTTTTAAAGAGCTTACCGGAAAGAAAAAGGAATTTACGGATGAAGATCTCATCTCGCTGATACTCGAAGAGAAAACGGCAGACCGCAAAATCGGCTATGATTTTATTTCACTGCAGGTTCATTACGGCACCTCCCAGGTTCCGACAGCAACAGTCTCCCTTAAAGATCAGGAAACGGATCAGGTCATCCAGGAAGCGGCGACCGGAGCGGGAAGCGTTGAAGCGGTGTACAACACGCTGAAGCGCTGTATGGATAAAGAAGTCCAGCTCCTTGATTACCGGATTCAATCCAACCGCAAGGGACAGGATGCATTCGCGCAAGTATACGTCAGGGTGATGATCGATGGAAAAGAATCGGGAGGACGCGGGGTTGCCCAGGATGTTCTCGAAGCATCTGCCAAAGCCTACTTGAATGCTGTGAACCGCTATCTCGTATTGAAGACGAATACGGAAGGATTGTCAAAACAGGCGGCTGTAGGATCATAACAGTAAGAAGGAAGGAGTTTGTTGAATTTGAAAAAACGAATCGCACTTTTGCCCGGTGACGGAATTGGTCCCGAAGTATTGGACGCGGCTGTTGATGTGCTGAAAAGCGTTGCTGAACATTATCAGCATGAATTCGAATTTGAATACGGCCTGATCGGCGGGGCGGCAATTGATGAGGCAGGAGCGCCGCTTCCTGAGGAAACTGTCGCCGCCTGCAAAGCTGCGGACGCCATTTTGCTCGGAGCTGTAGGCGGGCCGAAATGGGATCAAAATCCTTCTGAGCTGCGGCCTGAAAAAGGGCTGCTCGCCATCCGCAAGCAGCTCGATCTTTTTGCCAATCTGCGGCCTGTTAAAGTATTTGAAAGCCTTGCGGGAGCTTCTCCGTTAAAAACCGAATATATCGAAGGTGTTGACTTTGTCATCGTTCGCGAGCTGACGGGCGGCTTGTATTTTGGAAAGCCGAGCGAGCAGTACGTCAATCAGAACGGCGAGGAAGAAGCGGTTGACACGCTGTTTTATAAAAAGTCGGAAATGGAAAGGGTCATCAGGGAAGCCTTCCAAATGGCGCAGAGTCGAAAAGGCAAAGTGACCTCCGTTGATAAAGCCAACGTTCTTGAGTCAAGCAAACTATGGCGCAAGACGGCGGAAGAAGTGGCGAAAGAGTTTCCTGACGTCAAGCTTGAGCACATGCTCGTCGACAATGCAGCCATGCAGCTCATCTATGCGCCTGGACAGTTTGATATTATCGTGACAGAAAACATGTTCGGCGATATTTTAAGCGATGAAGCATCGATGCTGACCGGATCGCTCGGCATGCTGCCGTCGGCCAGCTTATCAAGCTCTGGACTTCATTTATACGAACCTGTGCACGGCTCGGCTCCTGATATCGCGGGACAGAACATTGCCAATCCGCTTGCGGCGATCTTGTCCGCGGCTATGATGCTCAGGACGTCATTCGGTCTTGAAGCTGAAGCGCAAGCTGTTGAACATGCAGTCGATCAAGTTCTCCGGGCAGGAAAACGGACGAAGGACCTGGCAAAAGGCTCGGAACATTGCACAACTCAATCGATTACAGGGGAAGTAAAAGCCGCGCTGGCAGACGACAATGCCATTTCAAACATCATGACCGCTTACGTTTAAGGAAAATGGATATTGGTAGAGGGAGGAAGAAAGATGATGCCTCGAACGATCATCGAAAAAATTTGGGATCAACACGTGATTAAAAAAGGTGAAGGGAAGCCTGACCTTCTCTATATCGATCTGCATCTGATACATGAGGTAACGTCGCCTCAGGCCTTTGAAGGCCTGAGGCAAAAGAACAGAAAAGTCAGACGGCCTCAAAATACGTTTGCCACGATGGACCACAACATTCCGACTGTCAATCGGTTTGAGATTAAAGATGATGTCGCTAAACGGCAGGTCAGTGCGCTCGAACGGAATTGCGAAGAATTCGGCATCCGCCTTGCAGACTTGTCAAGCGTAGACCAGGGGATCGTCCATGTCATCGGGCCTGAACTGGGATTGACGCTCCCGGGCAAAACGATCGTTTGCGGAGACAGCCATACATCCACACACGGAGCGTTTGGCGCGCTCGCTTTCGGAATCGGAACGAGCGAAGTCGAACACGTCTTGTCAACGCAGACGCTTTGGCAGCAAAAACCGAAGACGCTGGAAATCCGCGTTGACGGCAAACTGCAAAAAGGAGTGACGGCTAAAGACGTCATTCTGGCGATCATCGGAAAATACGGGGTTAAATTCGGTGCGGGCTATGTCATTGAATATACCGGCGAAGTGTTCCGAAACATGTCGATGGACGAACGGATGACGGTTTGCAACATGTCAATCGAAGCTGGGGCAAGAGCTGGATTGATTGCACCGGATGAGACGACGTTTGAATATGTCAAAACAAAAAAATATGCGCCAAAAGGCGAGGATTTTGAGAAAGCTGTAGAAGAATGGAAGAACCTGAAAACCGATCCGGGGGCGGTCTACGACCGGACGATCGTGATGGACGGAAGCGCCATTTCTCCGATGGTGACGTGGGGCATCAACCCTGGCATGGTGCTGCCGGTTGATGAAACGATTCCGGGGCCTGAGGCTTTCTTGCAGGAAGACGATAAAAAAGAAGCGCAGCGCGCATATGAATATATGGGTCTTGAACCATATAAAAAAATCGAGGACATTACAATTGAGCATGTCTTTATCGGTTCATGCACCAACTCGCGTATGACAGATCTTCGCCAGGCGGCCGAAATGATTAAAGGTCAAAAAGTCGCCGACGGCGTCAGAGCGATCGTCGTACCCGGCTCGCAAAGCGTCAAAATCCAAGCGGAAAAAGAAGGGCTTCACAAGATTTTCATCGAAGCGGGCTTTGAATGGAGAGAATCGGGATGCAGCATGTGTTTGAGCATGAACAATGATGTTGTCCCTGAAGGAGAGCGCTGCGCTTCGACTTCCAACCGCAATTTTGAAGGCAGGCAGGGCAAAGGAGCCAGAACGCATCTCGTCAGCCCGGCGATGGCTGCGATGGCCGCGATTCACGGCCGCTTTGTCGATGTCAGAAAATATTACCAAGAGACAACAGCTGTATAGAGGAGTGACAAGATGGAGCCATTAAAGACCCATAACGGAATAGCGGCGGTGCTAAACAGAATCAACGTAGACACGGACCAGATCATTCCGAAGCAATTTTTAAAAAGGATCGAAAGAACGGGATACGGCCGTTTTGCTTTCTTTGACTGGCGCTATCTGGATAACGGCGATCCCAATCCTGATTTTGAACTGAACCGGCCGGAATACAAAGGCGCTTCGATTTTAATCGCCGGCGAAAACTTCGGCTGCGGCTCTTCAAGGGAACACGCGCCATGGGCGCTTGACGACTACGGATTTAAAATCATTATCGCGCCGTCTTTTGCCGATATCTTTCACCAAAACTGTTTTAAAAACGGCATGCTGCCGATCCGCCTTCCTTATGAGGCGTGGAAAGAGCTTGCTGAACAGTATGAGTATCAATCTTTGACGATGACGGTCGATCTCGAAAAACAGACGATAACAGATCATGCCGGGCGGCAGATTGCCTTTGAGGTCGATCCGCATTGGAAAGAGATGCTGCTGAACGGTTACGACGAAATTTCTTTAACATTGCTCCTTGAAGAAGAAATCGAACAATTTGAGAAACAGAGAAGTTCTTGGCTGCAAGCATAAAAAAGCTGTCCGATGTAGATCGGAGGCTTTTTTTGCTGGCGGCAGCATACTGCCGCCGGTTCTTTCTTGTGTTTAGCGGGCCGGGTTGATACACTTGTTAAAAAATAAGTGCCTGAAAGGAACTTAGAAATGAAGCATGACAAGAAGAACTCGAAGATCATCCCGTTCCCGAACGTAAAGGAGCGTTTAGTGCACAAAGGGATGGGTGCGCTCAAAGAAAAGAATTACCATGAAGCGCTCAGGCTGTTTTCTGAAGCGAAGCGCTATGATGATGAGGAATCTGATATTTATCTGGGAATGGCCATCTGCCTGCTTGAAATCGGCGAGCTTGAAGAAGCGAAAGGCATCTGCGAAAAAATGCTGAAGGAAGGCCACGGCCACTATTTTACCGTTTTACAAGTCTATATGACGATTTTAATCCAGCTCAGACAATACGAAAAAGTTAAAGAAACGATTGAAGCTGTACTCGAAGAAAACAAGCTTCCTCCTGAAAGCGCGGAACAGTTTTATAAGCTCCTTGATTTCAGCCGCAAGATGACGGAAGACCCGGGGCCTGAGGACATCACCGAAGACCTTCCCGAGACGGAGGAGGTTGATCAGGAAAGGCTTTTGAATGACACGGAAGAGCAGGTTAAGCTTCTTCACGGGCTGAAGGACCGCAATCTGACAAGCTATATCGGCTTGTTGAAAACGATTCTGCAAAACCCGAGCGCACATCCTGTCGTAAAAACGATGATTCTTCAGCTTTTAGCCGAGTCAGACCATGAAAAGCCGACGCTTGTCGCAAAATTTGGCGATTCGATGACAATTAATCCGACAGAGACGGTCAAGCCTGATGACATGCCGATATTAAAGCATGTTCTGAGCGTGCTCGATGATACGCTGGGGAATGAAAATCCCACGCTGTACCAGGCGGTCGAAGAGCTGTGGAGAAGGCATATTTACGTCCTCTATCCGTTTCAGCCGAAATACTCAAACCGCGAGCTCTGGGCTGCTGCACTGCATAAAGTCGGATATGAGATGCACGGGATCGACATCGATAAAGAGGAGCTTCATATTCTCTATGAATTCAATGACAGACAGCTTGACGAAGCCTGCGCGCTGATCAAAGACATAGAAGAAATTTCTTATTTGTAAATGTTGAAAGCAGCAGGCATTGTGTTATAATATAGTGGTTGCATTTGTGAAAAACGGAAGTTGATCCGTTTGCCGCTAAAGATTCATTATTTATCTTTGTATACATAATGATGGCTGTCAGAAACACATGAGCTGCACACAGTCGGCAGCTTGCGATGGACGTAGCCGTTTGCTTGTTTTAAAATGGAAAACCGACACAACCTGAATAGATTTTGGAGGGAAACACATGTCAGTAAAATGGGAAAAGCAAGAAGGAAACGAAGGCGTTTTAACGGTTGAGGTAGATGCCGATACCTTTAATAAAGCCCTTGATGATGCATTTAAAAAAGTAGTAAAGCAAGTATCCATTCCTGGATTCCGCAAAGGGAAAGTGCCGCGCGGTTTGTTTGAACAGCGTTTTGGCGTAGAGGCGCTTTATCAGGATGCGCTGGACATCCTGCTTCCTGTCGAATATCCGAAAGCGGTAGAGGAAGCAGGCATTGAGCCTGTTGACCGTCCGGAAATCGATGTGGAAAAAATCGAAAAAGGCGAAAACCTGATCTTCACTGCGAAGGTAACGGTTAAGCCTGAAGTGAAACTTGGCGAATACAAAGGCCTTGGCATTGAAAAAGACGATACTGCCGTAACGGATGAGGACGTTCAAAACGAACTTAAGTCTCTCCAAGAGCGCCAGGCTGAACTCGTTGTAAAAGAAGACGGCAAAGTTGAAGAAGGGGACACTGTTGTTCTTGACTTCGAAGGATTCGTAGACGGCGAAGCATTCGAAGGCGGAAAAGCGGAAAACTATTCCCTTGAAGTCGGTTCAGGCTCTTTCATCCCGGGCTTTGAAGATCAGCTTGTCGGACTTGAAGCCGGTGCTGAAAAAGACGTTGAAGTGACATTCCCAGAGGAATACCACGCGGAAGAGCTTGCGGGCAAACCTGCGGTATTCAAAGTGAAAATTCACGAAATCAAAGCGAAGGAGCTTCCTGAGCTTGATGACGAGTTTGCGAAAGATGTCGACGAGGAAGTTGGAACGCTTGCCGAGCTGACTGAAAAAACGAAAAAACGTCTCGAAGAAGCAAAGGAAAACGAAGCGGACGCTAAACTTCGCGAAGAGCTTGTCTTGAAAGCAGCTGAAAACGCTGAGGCTGACATTCCTCAAGCGATGATCGACACAGAGCTTGACCGCATGATGAAAGAATTCGAACAGCGTCTGCAAATGCAGGGCATGAACCTTGAGCTTTACTTCCAATTCTCAGGACAGGATGAAAACGCGCTGAAAGAGCAAATGAAAGAGGATGCTGAAAAACGCGTGAAATCCAACCTGACACTGGAAGCGATCGCCAAAGCGGAAAACCTTCAAGTCACTGACGAAGAAGTCGAAGAAGAGCTTTCTAAAATGGCTGAAGCATACAACATGCCTGTTGAAAACATCAAACAAGCAATCGGTTCTACAGACGGAATGAAAGAGGACTTAAAAGTTCGCAAAGCAATTGATTTTCTTGTAGAAAACCGTTAATATGTTTCATAATCATACTTTATATAAAACAGGGCGCGAATGTTTCGTGCCTTGTTTTATACAATTTTGACTTATCATCTTTTCTTTGGGAAAGGATAGATAATGTCGTTTTGATCAACATACATATTGAATATGCCGGACGGCAAACACAACGTTATCGCCTTTTTGGAAAGTGTGGTAAAATGCAATACATAATGGAACGAATGTTTTCAAGCGATGTTTCTTTTAACGAAGAAACAGGAATGACAAGGATATAAGGGGTGAAAGAATGTTTAAATTCAACGAGGAAAAAGGACAATTGAAATGCTCGTTTTGCGGTAAAACACAAGATCAGGTACGCAAGCTTGTCGCCGGACCAGGCGTATATATATGTGACGAGTGCATCGAACTTTGCACTGAAATTGTAGAAGAGGAACTCGGCTCTGAAGAAGAAGTGGAGTTCAAAGATGTTCCGAAGCCAAAGGAAATCCGCGAGATTCTTGATGAATACGTCATCGGCCAGGACCAGGCAAAAAAATCCCTTGCCGTGGCCGTCTACAATCATTACAAGCGGATCAATTCGAACAGCAAAGTCGACGACGTCGAGCTGTCAAAAAGTAACATTTCCATGATCGGACCGACTGGAAGCGGAAAAACGCTTCTTGCTCAAACGCTTGCCCGCATCCTGAATGTGCCGTTCGCCATTGCGGATGCCACGTCGCTTACTGAAGCAGGCTATGTCGGTGAAGATGTGGAGAACATTTTGCTTAAGCTGATCCAGGCAGCTGACTACGATGTTGAAAAAGCGGAAAAAGGCATTATCTACATCGATGAAATCGATAAAGTGGCCAGAAAGTCCGAGAACCCTTCGATTACACGCGATGTATCAGGCGAAGGCGTTCAGCAGGCATTGCTTAAAATTCTTGAAGGTACGGTTGCCAGCGTTCCTCCACAAGGCGGAAGAAAGCATCCTCATCAAGAGTTCATCCAAATTGACACAACCAACATCCTGTTCATTTGCGGCGGAGCTTTTGACGGAATCGAGCAGATCATCAAGCGCCGTCTCGGCCAGAAGGTCATCGGCTTCGGCTCTGACAACAAGCATGAAGACCTTGAAAAAGAAGCGCTTCTTTCCAAAGTGCTTCCGGAAGACTTGCTTCGCTTCGGGCTGATCCCTGAATTCATCGGCCGTCTCCCGATCATCGCAAGCCTTGAGCCGCTGGATGAAAAAGCGCTGGTTGAAATTTTAACAAAACCGAAAAACGCGCTTGTTAAACAATATAGAAAAATGCTTGAATTGGATGATGTGGAGCTTGTGTTTGAAGACGAAGCGCTCACAGAAATCGCTAAAAAAGCAATTGAACGTAAAACAGGAGCACGCGGACTTCGTTCCATTATCGAAGGAATCATGCTCGACGTGATGTTTGATCTGCCGTCTCGCGAGGATATTGAAAAATGCGTGATCACAGGCAAAACCGTCACTGACGGCGAACCGCCGCGTCTCATTATGAAAGACGGCACGGTCGTCAATAAAGACAAAAAAACTTCAGCATAATGCAGAGAACCTCCTGGCCTAAAGGAGGTTCTTTTTTTGCATCCGGAAACCGTCGGCATCCCGGAGCAGAGTGACGGCTTCAAAAGCAAAATAATCCCTTTCTGTACGTTTATTCCCTCCCTGATCAGGAAATACTATCTGACATACTAAAGATACGAAACCATTTCAGGAGGGACCATCAGTTGAGCTGGACGAGCATTGCACTTTTTGTACAACTATTTTTCGGGATCATCATCGGATTATATTTTTGGAATTTGCTCAAAAATCAAAGAACCCAAAAGGTTACGATAGACAGAGAGTCCAAAAAAGAGATGGAACAGCTCCGGAAAATGAGATCAATCCATTTATCAGAACCTTTATCGGAAAAGGTGAGGCCGACGGCTTTTAAAGACATCGTCGGCCAGGAGGACGGCATTAAAGCGCTGAAAGCCGCCCTTTGCGGACCGAATCCGCAGCATGTCATTATTTACGGCCCTCCAGGTGTGGGAAAAACGGCAGCTGCAAGGCTTGTCCTTGAAGAAGCGAAAAAGAACAAGCGCTCACCGTTCCAGGAACATTCCGCCTTTGTCGAGCTTGACGCGACAACGGCCCGTTTCGACGAGCGGGGAATCGCCGACCCGTTGATCGGTTCGGTCCACGATCCGATTTATCAGGGCGCCGGAGCGATGGGGCAGGCCGGAATTCCCCAGCCAAAGCAGGGAGCCGTCACGCATGCACACGGTGGAGTATTATTCATCGATGAAATCGGAGAGCTTCATCCGATTCAAATGAATAAAATGCTGAAGGTGCTCGAAGATCGGAAAGTTTTTTTGGAAAGCGCCTATTACAGTGAAGAAAACACGCAAATCCCCAAGCATATTCACGACATTTTTCAAAACGGGCTGCCGGCGGATTTCAGACTGATCGGCGCGACGACAAGGATGCCTGATGAAATCCCGCCTGCCATTCGGTCGAGATGTTTGGAAGTGTTCTTCCGCGACCTTGAAAAGCACGAATTAAAAACGGTCGCCAAAAAAGCGGCAGATAAGATTCAAAAGAAAGTCGCAGAGGAAGGACTCGACCTGTTGACGCGGTATGCGAGAAACGGCCGCGAAGTCGTCAATATGATGCAAATCGCCGCCGGAATGGCTTTGACTGAAGAGCGCGACGAGGTGACGGTTGAAGATATCGAATGGGTGATCCATTCGAGCCAGCTGACACCGAAATACGAACAAAAAATCGCCTCTAAACCGCAGGTCGGCATCGTCAACGGACTTGCCGTCCACGGGCCTAACAGCGGTTCGCTGCTCGAAATTGAGGTCACAGTCAATCAGGCGGCTGATAAAGGATCGATTAATATCACAGGCATTGCAGAAGAAGAGAATATCGGCAACCAGTCAAAATCGATCCGCCGGAAAAGCATGGCGAAAGGATCGGTCGAAAACGTCATGACTGTATTGCGGACAATGGGAGTCAAAGCTTCGGATTATGATATTCACGTGAATTTCCCCGGCGGTATCCCGGTTGACGGACCATCTGCAGGGATTGCAATGGCGGCGGGCATATTCTCCGCTATTCATAAGATTCCGATAGACCATACTGTCGCCATGACGGGTGAAATCAGCCTGAACGGCCGGGTAAAGCCGATCGGCGGCGTGATTCCGAAAATCAAAGCGGCCAAGCATGCGGGGGCAAAAACAGTCATTATTCCGCACGAAAATGTTCAGTCGATTTTAAAGCGGATAGAAGGCATACATATCGTTCCCGTCAAAACCTTGCAGGAAGTACTCGACCTCGTATTGGTCAACCCTCCTTCAGAAATGCCCGACGGCGTTCAAATGAAAAGAGAATCCGTTTAAATCCCCATCGTTTCAGATGGGGATTTTTTTCGGGGCGGTTTCTCCGAAGCCGGGAGCCGGCATGTTTTCTTAGCGGAGGACATCTTTTCCTTTTTCAGAACTGAAAGAAAGGGTATACTACAGGAGACCCTTTTTATTTCGCCGGGCTTACAATTGTACAGGAATAAAAAAAGTATATTATAATGGTTCATACTAAAGTTACGGAGGTGTCAGTCAAAATGGCAGATGAAACGAAACGAAACATCCCGCTCCTCCCTTTAAGAGGTTTACTCGTCTATCCGACGATGGTTTTGCACCTTGACGTCGGGCGTGAAAAGTCGGTTCAGGCACTTGAACAGGCGATGATGAATGACCATATGATCTTTTTGGCAACGCAAAAGGACATATCCATAGACGAACCGGATGAAGACGAGATTTTTACATTCGGAACCTATACGAAAATCAAGCAGATGCTCAAGCTGCCGAACGGAACAATCCGCGTTTTGGTGGAGGGGTTGCAGCGCGCCCGCATTCTTGAGTACCATGACTTAGATGAATATACGTCTGTAAAAATCGAGCGAATCGATGAAGAGACTGAAAAAGATGTTGAAGATGAAGCACTCATGCGCACATTGCTTGACCACTTCGATCAATACATAAAGATTTCGAAAAAAATATCGGCGGAAACATTTGCCGCTGTGACAGATATTGAAGAGCCGGGAAGAATGGCCGATATTGTCGCCTCCCACCTCCCGCTCAAGCTGAAAGACAAGCAGGAAGTGCTGGAAACGATCGATGTCAAAGCCAGATTGAACAAAGTAATCGACCTGATTCACAATGAAAAAGAAGTCCTTGAGATTGAAAAGAAGATCGGGCAGCGCGTCAAGCGTTCAATGGAAAGAACACAAAAGGAGTATTACCTGCGCGAGCAGATGAAAGCCATCCAAAAAGAACTTGGCGATAAAGAAGGAAAAACGGGCGAGGTCCAAAAGCTGACCGAAAAAATCGAACAGGCAGGAATGCCTGACAATGTGAAAGAAACCGCGCTTAAAGAGCTGAACCGGTACGAAAAAATTCCGTCCAGCTCAGCTGAAAGCTCTGTCATCCGCAATTATATCGAATGGCTTATTTCTCTCCCATGGAACGATGCAACAGAAGACAGGCTGGATTTAAAGCTCGCCAGTCAAATTCTCGATGAAGAACACCACGGCCTTGAAAAAGTGAAGGAGCGGGTTCTCGAATATTTGGCTGTCCAGAAGCTGACCCGCTCGTTAAAAGGACCGATCTTATGCTTGGCCGGCCCTCCGGGTGTTGGAAAAACCTCTCTGGCGAAATCGATCGCCAAATCGCTCGGACGCAAATTCGTCCGCATTTCCCTTGGCGGCGTGAGGGATGAATCTGAAATCCGCGGTCACCGCCGCACATATGTAGGCGCCATGCCGGGCCGCATCATTCAGGGGATGAAAAAAGCAGGCAAGAACAATCCCGTATTCCTTTTGGACGAGATTGACAAAATGGCGTCGGATTTCAGGGGAGATCCCGCTTCAGCGATGCTGGAAGTGCTCGATCCTGAACAAAACCATACGTTCAGCGACCATTATATTGAAGAGACATTTGACTTATCAAAGGTTTTGTTTATCGCAACCGCGAACAACCTGGCCACAATCCCCGGCCCGCTCAGAGACCGCATGGAGATCATCACGATCGCCGGCTATACGGAAGTGGAAAAGGTCGAAATCGTCAAAGACCATCTGCTTCCAAAACAGCTGAAAGAACACGGTTTGAAAAAATCCAATCTGCAAATACGGGAGCAGGCTGTCCTGGCCGTCATTCGCTATTATACGAGGGAAGCCGGCGTCAGAAATCTTGAACGCCAAATCGCAGCGATATGCAGAAAAGCGGCGAAGCTGATCGTATCAGGGGAAAGAAAAAGAATTACGGTCACAGACAAAAACCTTGAAGACTATTTAGGAAAAAGAATGTTCAGGTACGGACAGGCTGAGCTCGACGATCAGATCGGCGTTGTCACAGGTCTTGCCTACACGACGGTCGGCGGTGATACGCTGTCCATCGAAGTGTCTCTTTCCCCCGGGAAAGGCAAGCTCATTTTGACCGGAAAGCTCGGCGATGTCATGAGAGAGTCGGCGCAGGCCGCATTCAGCTATGTCCGTTCAAAGGCGGAAGAGTTGAACATCAGCCCTGATTTTCACGAAAAACACGATATTCACATTCACGTGCCGGAAGGAGCCGTTCCGAAGGACGGCCCATCCGCGGGGATCACAATGGCGACGGCTCTTGTCTCGGCGCTGACGGGCCGACCTGTTTCGCGAAATGTCGGCATGACCGGCGAAATCACGTTAAGAGGCCGCGTTCTTCCGATCGGCGGCTTGAAGGAAAAGGCGCTCGGCGCACACCGTGCCGGCTTAAAGACTGTCATTATGCCGAAAGATAATGAAAAAGACATTGAGGACATTCCAAACAGCGTGCGGGAAGGCTTGACCTTCATTCCCGTCGCTCACCTGGACGAAGTTCTAAAGCATGCGCTAGTAGGAGAAGAGAAATGAAAGTAACGAAATCAGAGATTGTCATCAGTGCGGTGAAACCCGAGCAGTACCCTGAAGGGGGACTGCCGGAAATCGCCCTTGCAGGGAGATCTAATGTCGGAAAATCGTCATTCATCAATACAATGATCAACCGTAAAAACTTAGCGAGGACATCTTCAAAACCGGGCAAAACACAGACATTAAACTTTTATATCATTAACGATGTCCTTCACTTTGTCGATGTGCCCGGCTACGGATTTGCAAAAGTCTCCAAAACGGAGCGCGAGGCTTGGGGCCGTATGATAGAGACGTATTTGACATCCCGCGAAGAACTGAAAGCGGTCGTTCAAATCGTCGACCTCAGGCATGCTCCTTCACAGGATGATGTGATGATGTACGACTTTTTAAAGCATTATGAAATTCCTGTGATCGTGATTGCGACAAAAGCGGATAAAATCCCTAAAGGCAAATGGGAAAAGCATGCCAAAGTCGTCAAAGAGACGCTTAATATAGAAAAAGAAGACCGGCTCATATTGTTTTCCTCCGAAACGAAAAAGGGTAAACAAGAAGCATGGTCGGCGATCGAGCAAATGATCGCGAGATAAAGAAAAAGCACTTGCGGGATTGATGCAAGTGCTTTTTCTTGAATAAACTATTTTCTTTTTAAGAATAATAAGAGCAGACTAACCGCGATAAAAGCGGCCGGCCAATAAGCTTCTACATATGCCGTCTCGATATTCACCGACTTCAGCCAGGCGGCAATTTGCCGGAAAAAGTAAAGATAGAGGGCGACCGCGATCATCAGCAGACTTTCATATTGATATTCTTTTGTCTTAAACGATTTGACAAGCAGCGCCGCACCGAAGATCAGCACGATGACCGCAAAATCATCCGCGCGGCTGAAATAGTCCTCTTTAAATGTGAAATAAACGCCGATCGCTGTCATTAAGAGCCCTGCAAAGGAATGGGCGGAATCGGCTTCCTTCTGTCCCTGATAAAAAAGAGCCAGTCCGACGAGACCTGCAAGTACAGACCATTCTTCCTGGCCGTCAAACAGGCTGATCCGGCCCGACCGCAAAAAGGCGTAGACAGCAACGGCTATCAACAGCAATGGAAGCAAAACAGATTTCTTTTTCAAAGTATCACCTTCTTGATGTAGTGAAAGAAATAGAAACACATTTTCTACTATATCACATCAATTTTTTAAAATCTGTTCACATTTTGGGAAGAGAAAATAGTGAATATATGTTATAATCGTTTTGAATAATAAATTCTATATTATAATCATTCTAATTTAGATAGATGTTGGGGGTGCAAGCAAGAGTTATGCATATACTTGTCGTGGGATTGGATTACAAATCAGCCCCTGTTGATATACGTGAAAAGTTAACCTTTCAGCCGGATGAGCTGGGGCAGGCGATGTCGCAATTGAAAGAAGAAAAAAGCATACTTGAGAACATCATCGTGTCGACATGCAACCGGACAGAGCTGTATGCAGTCGTTGATCAGCTGCACACCGGACGTTATTATATGAAAATGTTTTTGGCGAACTGGTTCGGATTAAGCAAAGAGGACGTTTCGCCTTACTTGAAGTTTTATGAAAACGACGGGGCCGTTGAACACCTGTTCCGCGTATCGTGCGGATTGGATTCGATGGTTATTGGAGAAACGCAGATTTTGGGCCAAGTGCGTACAAGTTTTAAGCTGGCTCAGGAAGAGAAGACAATTGGTACCGTTTTCAACTATTTGTTTAAGCAGGCGGTCACGGTCGCAAAGCGCTGCCATGCCGAAACGGACATTGCTTCAAATGCTGTATCCGTCAGCTATGCCGCCGTCGAGCTTGCCAGGAAAATCTTCGGCGACCTTTCCGATAAACACGTGCTGATTCTCGGGGCGGGCAAAATGGGTGAGCTTGCGGTTCAAAACCTGCACGGCCACGGAATCGGACAGGTTACGGTGATCAACAGAACATTTTCAAAAGCGAAGGAGCTTGCCGGCCGTTTTTCAGGCGCGGCGAAAAGCTTGAATGAGCTGCAATGCGCTTTGATGGAAGCCGATATTCTCATCAGTTCGACCGGCGCCAGCGGCTATGTCGTCACAAAAGAGATGATCGAACATGTCAATAAGCTTCGCAAAGGCTGTCCGCTTTTTATGGTGGACATTGCCGTGCCGCGGGATCTTGACCCGGCTCTCAGCGAAGTGGAAGGCGTCTTCCTGTACGATATTGACGATCTTGAAGGGATCGTCGAAGAAAATTTGAAGGAACGCCAGGCCGTTGCCGAAGAGGTGGAGCTGATTATTGAAGCTGAGATCGTTTCTTTTAAACAATGGCTGAATACGCTCGGCGTCGTGCCGGTCATCTCGGCTCTCAGGGAAAAAGCCTTGACGATCCAGGCGGAAACGATGCAGAGCATCGAACGGAAGCTCCCTCATTTGAGCACAAGGGAGAAAAAACTTTTAAACAAGCATACGAAAAGCATTATCAACCAGCTTTTGCGCGACCCGATTTTAAAAGTGAAGGAGTTTGCGTCAGAAGCTGATGCCGAAGAAAAGCTTGCACTGTTCACGCAGATTTTTGATATTGAAGAAGCGGCTTTTCCCGACGGGGAGAAGCAGGACGAACGTCAGCCGGTTCATGCGTTTAAGCGGCAAAATCCGCAGGGTTTGACTTCTATCGCGAGCGAGTGACAGACATGACAGACACATTGTTAGCAAGGCTTAACGAAGTTACAATCGTGTTGTACGCGTTCACCGTTCTCTTTTATTTTATAGACTTTTTACAGCACAACCGGAAGGCGGGAAAAGCGGCCTTCTGGTTGCTTTCTATTGTCTGGATTCTCCAGACGGTTTACCTTTTTTATTTCATGCAGTACACAGATCAGTTTCCTGTTTTGAATAATGCGCAGGGGCTTTATTTTTACGCGTGGGTGCTCGTGACGCTGTCTCTCGTTTTGACGAAACTCTTGAAGGTGGATTTTCTCGTTTTTTTCACCAATCTCATCGGCTTTTCAATGGCGGCGATCCACACGTTTACTCCGACGGCCCAGCAGTCGGCGGAGCTTTCGGGCAGGCTCGTGTCCGAGCTTTTGATCATCCACATTACGATGGCGATTCTTTCGTACGGGGCATTTTCATTGTCCTTTGTCTTTTCCGTGCTGTATCTTTTTCAGTACCGCTTATTGAAAAAGAAAAAGTGGGGGAAATGGCTTTTGAGAATAGAAGATTTGTCAAAACTTGATCATATGGCGTATGTCCTCAATCTCATCGGCGTTCCCATGCTTCTGCTGAGCCTGATTCTGGGGATTATCTGGTCGTATGTATCGCTTGAAACCCTGTACTGGGCGGATCCGAAAGTGCTTGGATCGATCGTGCTGCTTTTTTTATACGGATACTATTTATTTATCAGGATTGTCAAAGAGCTGCAGGGAAGGATCGCGGCCATGTGGAATGCCGCGTCTTTTCTTGTTCTTTTAATCAATTTCTTTTTGCTCGGCAGCTTTTCGCAGTTTCATTGGTTTAGTTAGTTAAAACGGTTGCCCGTGACGGATTGGGAGGAAGAAAACATGAGAAACATCATTGTAGGCTCAAGAAGAAGCAAATTGGCGATGACCCAGACAAAATGGGTGATCAAAAAGCTGGAGGAATTAAATCCGGATTTCACGTTTGAAATAAAAGAAATCGTTACAAAAGGCGACCGGATTTTGGATGTTACGCTGTCAAAGGTCGGCGGGAAAGGCCTGTTCGTCAAAGAAATCGAACAGGCGATGCTTTCCGGGGAGATTGACATGGCCGTTCACAGCATGAAGGACATGCCGTCGGCGCTTCCTGAAGGGCTGATGGTCGGCTGCATTCCAAAACGGGAAGACCCCAGGGACGTTCTCATTTCAAAAGGCCGTCAAAAGCTGGCTGACTTGAAACAAGGCGCAGTTGTCGGAACGAGCAGCCTCAGAAGAAGCGCACAGCTTTTGCAAATGCGCCCCGACCTTGAGATCAAGTGGATCAGGGGAAATATCGATACAAGGCTGAAAAAACTTGAAACCGAAGATTACGACGCGATTATTTTAGCTGCGGCCGGCCTGTCAAGAATGGGGTGGAAGGACGATGTCGTCACTGAATTTCTTGATCCGGAAAGCTGCCTTCCCGCCGTTGGGCAAGGCGCTTTGGCGATCGAGTGCAGAGGCTCTGATGAGGAGCTGCTGTCTCTCTTTTCGCGCCTGAACGACCGCTACACACAGCTGACCGTCACGGCTGAGCGCGCTTTTCTTCATGCGATGGAAGGCGGCTGCCAAGTGCCGATCGCAGGATTTGCAAAGATGGACGAAGACGGCGTCATCGAACTGACCGGTCTGGTGGCATCGCCTGACGGAAAAACCGTATACAGAGAAACCGTAAAAGGAAAAGATCCGGGGGCTGTCGGCAGAGAATGCGCGGCGGTCATGTCGGAAAAAGGAGCGAAGGCACTGATTGACCGGGTGAAACAGGAGCTGGAAGATCATGAAGCATGATCTTCCTCTACAGGGAAAGAAAGTGCTCGTCACCCGCAATAAAGCGCAAGCCCAATCCTTTAGGGAAAAGGTGGAGGCTTTGGGCGGAGAAGCTGTTTTAACGTCATTGATTTCGTTTCGGCCCGCCCTTCCGCCAGAGGCGGCCCAGCGCTTTCAAGCGGATCTTGAAAGCGCGGACTGGCTTGTTTTTACAAGCGTGAACGGGGCAAAATTCTTTTTTTCTTATTTAAAGGACGCCGGGGCCAGTGCTCCTCTCGCGTCCGAGGCGAAGGTTGCTGCAGTCGGTGAAAAAACAGCCCGGTATTTGCGCGACAGGGGTCTTTCTGTCGATCTGATGCCGGAGTTATACGTGGCTGAACATTTGGCGGAGGCACTTAAGCAAAATGCCGGACGTCATGACAAAGTGGTCGTTTTAAAAGGGAATTTATCCCGGGACGTCATCAAGAAAACCCTCTCTCCTCTCGGAATTCAAGTTTCGGAATGGATTTTGTATGAAACCGTGCGTGATGAAAGGGGAATTCTGGACCTGAAGGAAGCAGCAAAGCACGCGTCTTTTGATTTTGTGACGTTTACCAGTTCTTCGACGGTACATACATTCATGTCCATTCTGAAAGAGGAGAGCTTAGCGTGGGCCGAAAAGAACCGGACGGCTTTTATTACGATCGGGCCTTTGACAAAGAAGGCGCTGTCGGACTACGGAATTCCATCATATATGCCGGACGTCTATACAATCGACGGAATGCTGCGCGAAATGTGCCGCATTTCAAGAAAGGGAGAATGACTAATGGAAGCATCATTTCAAAGACACCGCCGCCTGCGGACGACAGCAGGTATGCGGAAATTAGTAAGGGAAACCGAGTTAAGAGCATCTGATTTCATTTATCCGATATTTGTTACCGAGGAAGAGAACGTCAAAAGCGAAGTTCCTTCTATGCCGGGCGTGTACCAGCTGTCTTTGGACCGTTTGAAAGATGAGATGGAGGAAGTCGCAAGCCTCGGCATTCAATCTGTGATCGTCTTCGGCGTGCCTGAGCACAAAGATGATGTGGGAAGCGGAGCCTATCACGATCACGGCATCGTCCAAAAAGCGATTGCACAAATTAAACAGGACTTTCCTGAACTTGTCGTTATCGCCGATACGTGCCTATGCGAGTACACGGACCACGGTCACTGCGGCCTGGTGGAAAACGGTGAAATTTTAAATGACGAATCGCTTGTTCTTTTGGCAAAAACCGCTGTCAGCCAAGCCCGTGCAGGCGCTGACATTATTGCGCCGTCAAACATGATGGACGGTTTCGTTGCCGCTATCAGGGAAGCGCTTGATCAGGAAGGATTTACAAATGTGCCGATCATGTCGTACGCTGTAAAATATGCGAGCGCTTTTTACGGACCGTTCCGCGATGCTGCGGGAAGCAGTCCGCAGTTTGGCGACCGCAAGACGTACCAAATGGATTATGCCAACCGCAGGGAAGCTCTCCGGGAGGCAAAATCCGATGTGGAAGAAGGCGCCGATTTTCTGATCGTCAAGCCGACGCTTTCATATCTTGATATCGTCAGAGAAGTGAAGAACGAATTTAACCTGCCTGTTGTCGGATACAATGTGAGCGGGGAGTATGCTATGGTCAAAGCCGCCGCCCAAAACGGATGGATTGAAGAAAAAGCTCTTGTTCTCGAAATGCTGACAAGCATGAAGCGGGCTGGCGCCGATTTGATCATTACGTACTTTGCAAAAGACGCGGCAAAATGGATTTCGGAATAAGAATTTGAACTGGGGGTTTTAGAGGATGCGGAGCTATGAGAAGTCTAAAGCGGCATTCGAAGAGGCGCAACGAGTCATGCCGGGCGGGGTGAACAGCCCGGTCAGAGCCTTTAAATCAGTCAACATGGACCCGATTTTTATGGAGCGGGGAAAAGGATCAAAAATCTATGATATTGACGGAAACGAATACATCGATTATGTCCTGTCATGGGGACCGCTTATTTTGGGCCACAGCAATGAAAAAGTGGTGAAAGAGATTCAAAAGGCGGCAGAACACGGGACAAGCTTCGGTGCGCCGACAGAACTGGAAACCGAGCTTGCCGAGCTTGTCATCGACCGCGTTCCTTCCATAGAAATCGTCCGGATGGTGAGCTCCGGTACGGAGGCGACGATGAGCGCCTTGCGGCTGGCGCGCGGATACACAGGCCGTAACAAAATCGTAAAATTTGAAGGCTGCTACCATGGACACGGTGATTCCCTGCTGATTAAAGCGGGCTCGGGAGTAGCGACACTCGGCCTCCCTGACAGCCCCGGAGTTCCGGAAAGCATTGCAAAAAACACGATTACCGTTCCTTACAATGATCTGGAAAGCATGAAACTTGTCTTTCAAGAATTCGGAGATGACATTGCAGGCGTCATCGTTGAACCTGTCGCTGGCAATATGGGCGTCGTACCGCCGGTTAAAGGGTTCCTCGAAGGGCTTCGCGAGCTGACTGAGACGCATGGCGCCCTGCTGATATTTGATGAAGTGATGACAGGATTCAGGGTGGATTACAACTGTGCCCAAGGCTATTTCGGGGTGACGCCTGATTTGACATGCCTCGGAAAAGTGATCGGCGGCGGTCTTCCTGTCGGCGCTTATGGAGGAAAGGCGGAAATCATGGAGAAGATCGCGCCGAGCGGTCCGATCTATCAGGCCGGGACGCTGTCCGGCAACCCGCTTGCCATGACAGCCGGACTTGAAACGTTGAAACAGCTGACCCCTGAATCCTACCGGGAATTCTCCCGCAAAGCTGACCGCTTGGAAAAAGGAATTTCTGAAGCTGCAGAGAAAAATGGCATTCCGTGTACATTCAACAGGGCGGGGTCTATGATCGGCTTTTTCTTCACAAATGGACCGGTCATCAATTATGATACAGCGAAACAGTCTGACCTCGGACTGTTTGCCGAATATTATAAAGGAATGGCCGATGAAGGCGTGTTTCTGCCGCCTTCACAGTTTGAAGGGCTGTTCTTGTCAACCGCTCATACGGATGACGACATTGAGCATACGATTAAAGCTGCTGAACGCGTATTCGAAAGAATCAGCCGCTCCAGATAAAGAAAAGGGCTGCCGGACATTGCCGGCGGCTCTTTTTTGCATGGTGCCGAAAACGGCTGCTGATTTTTCTGTTCATATTCTGCCTGCTTTTCACATACATCTTTACTGACATCTAATTTTAAAAATTAGGTGAAGGGAGGATATCAGTTTGCCGCAAAACAATCGTTTGCAATTTTCTGTAGAAGAGTCAATCTGTTTTCAAAAAGGACAGGAAGTATCCGAATTATTATCGATTTCATTGGATCCTGACATTACTGTTCAGGAAGTAAATGATTATGTATCCATACGAGGGTCATTAGAGCTGACAGGCGAATACAACATAGATCAAACCCGGGAGTATGCAGAGCTGCCTGCGACAAGCCGATTTGTAGAAGATGTAAAGCTGAAAGGGGACGGCAGCGCAGAGCTGACGCATTGTTTCCCAGTGGATATCACCATCCCGAAAGACAAAGTCAATCATTTAAACGACGTATTTGTTTTTATTGACGCTTTCGATTATCAGCTGACAGATGCGAGGATGCTGACGATTCAGGCTGATTTGGCGATTGAAGGCCTCTTGAATGTGAGCGGTGAAGCGGGTGAAGAAGAACCGCGCACTATGCCTGCGGCCGTCCATCCGGAAGAGGAGCTCGAACCTGCCTACAGATCACCTTCAAACGACGAAGATCAGGGTGAAGAGAAAGAATATTTGATCCAGCTTGACAGACCTTACGAAGAGCAGGACGAAGAACAGGCGGAAGAACATGATACCGGTGAGGAAACGGTTCCGATTTACCAGTCGTTTCTCGGAAACGACACAGAGGAAGCTAAACCGTTTTTTACAGCGTCTTTGTCGGCGGCAGAGCGTACGAAGCGCGAAATAGAAAATCAAAAAGAAGCCTCTCTTGAACAGCCGGAAGAAGAATATAAGCTGAAAAGAGAGAAAGTGGAAGAGGAACCGGAAGAATATGAGCTGAAAAGAGAGAAAGTGGAAGAGGAACCGGAAGAATATAAGCTGAAAAGAGAGAAAGTGGAAGAGGAACCGGAAGAATATGAGC